>OGOP01000231.1_pt1 | contig 53347 bp, 54 predicted proteins | sample 1552591 | NCBI WGS metagenome assembly OGOP01 (sample SAMEA2580120, study PRJEB22360) | human gut metagenome | biome: human gut; feature: human-associated habitat; material: faeces | place: Denmark | collected 2008/2010 | reverse complement strand
ACTTTTAATCAAGTTGTCCGGGGTTCGAATCCCCGATGTCTCATTAGTTGAAAATGGCGGAAATGCTGATAAATACAGTGTTTCCGCCATTTTTGTGAGTGATCGGAAGTAGTGCTAAGTAAGCCTAAATATTCATCTTCACCCCATCTTCAAGGGCATTTTTGAACCCCTTCATCTTCAAAAATTAATTGAATTTTTTACTACTTCCTGCACGTTTTCTTTCTGTTCCAGAACATGATTATAAACCTCTAAAACCATCTTCTCAGAATCACCTAATAATTGTGCAATTCTTTTAATACTGATGTTTGGCATCTGATAACATAAGTTTGCACAGTAATTATGCCGAAAGATATGTGCGGTCAGTCCGTTTATTATTTTAATCTTATTTGACCCACCGGCAGCAACATTCATTTTGAAAACAATAATAGAGTTATTGATAACAAATGTTTCTCCTAAATATGGATTTATGAATACTGATATATATTCTGAACTGAATTCATTAATCGGGACGACTATCAATAAAGAAGTAAAATTTTACACTTTTTACGAAGATTGGTCGAATGTAACAGAAGAAGAACTTAATGAATATGAGATAGAGGTGCATGAAGAGGTAAATATAAGTATTGGGGGAGAAATTACAATGAGTGGATTCATATACTATGATGAACCGATTTTGAGCAAAGGGTATCCGATGACTTGTGGATGGTTGTCACAATCTGATGATGAACAACTATATACAGGATATTCACGAACTAAAACGAAAAACACATTGAATTTAAATAAGAAAGAGAAAAAAGGAGTATGGCTATATGATGTGACACCGCAGGAAGAGGTTGAAACAACAGAATAAATGTATAGAGAAAAAGGAATGACTGCATTTTTTAATTGTAGCATTCCTTTTTCTCAGCCTTTGTTTCAATAGTTATTGTATTAAAAATTATGACATGGAGGAAAGAAACATGGGAATAACGTTTAAAAGTGTTCGGCAAAACAACATCGTGGAGCTGATATTTTGGCGTTCATCTATTTTTAACAGCATTTTTGAATCCCTTCGTCTTTATTTCATTAAAAAAAGAAAGTCAAAAAATAATTCATAAAAGAAAGCTAAAGATAAGCTATATACATGCGAAACAATAATAAGTATAATATGATATGTAAATTGTTGTGGGTAAATAGAAGTTAAAAACAAGAAGAGCGCAAAAAACGGAGGTATTTTTATGAGAAAATTTAAAGCAGTGGATGCAGTTTGTATTATGGTACTTGCGGGAATTGTAGGTTTCTTTATGGGGGCTTTTTTGGACAATTCAATGGGAGGAGCTATTTTATTTTCGATGGTTGCGGGATTTGCCTGCGTTGTTCATGCAATCGGTGATAGAGAAGAGTGAATGAAGAGGAAGAGTGAATGAAGAGGAAGAGTGAACGGAAAAGAAGAGAGAACGCAAAGGAAGCGTAAATGAAAAGGAAGATTAAAAATAGAATGAAAAACAAGATTACAGGGAAAATGAAAAGATTTGGCATAGTATGTATTTTGGTTATGGGGCTATTGCTTACTGGCTGTAATAATAAATTTGCAAAAAGAGCAGTACGATTCAGATATTCAGATAGCAGAGGGTGGGGACCGGTATGCTAAAACAAATAGTGTATTGAATAATTATGGAAATAATGTGACATACACCGTTGGAAAATTTGATGGCAGGGAGACACTCTGGGAAGCGAATTGCAGCAGCGCGACGTGGGTAGATATAACGCTTGTGTTTACGCTGGATGAAGGAAAAGCAAAGCTGGTGCAGATTGATGAGGATGGAAATGTGTCAACGGTGGTGGAATGTACGCCGGATTCTGAAGTGAATGAACTGACTACCTATTCTATTCAGTTGAAAGAGGGAAAAAATCGACTGAAGTTCGTAGGATATGATTGTAAGAATGTGACATTTTATATGGAAATCAAAGAATCACAAAAAATTAAGTATTATTTCCTCCGTTCTGTGATATGATACTGCTGTACGAAGAAGACAGAAAAAATGCGACCTGGAGGAATGATTATGATAACATATATGAATGCGTCACGAAGAGATATGGAGAATCTGATGAGTACCCGGTTGGAGATGCTGCGGGAAGTAAATGATTTGTCAGAGGATTATACTTTTCCGGATAATCTGGTCGACAGCAGCAGACTGTATTTTGAAGATGGCAACCAGACAACCATTCTGGCAATGGATGGAAGAAAAGTAGTTGGCTGTGCGTCGGTCAGCTATATTGAAGTCATGCCGACATTTGCCCATCCTACCGGAAAACGTGGACATATTATGAATGTATATACGAAGAAGGACTATCGTGGACAGGGGATTGCCCGCCATATGATGGAACTTCTGATAAATGAAGCCAAATTGCGTGGTGTGACAGAACTGATCCTGGATACAACGGAGAGTGGCAGAGCCTTGTATCATGCCTGCGGATTTACCGAATCTAAAGAATGTATGGTTTTAACAATAGAGCGGGAATAATAAAAATTTCATAGAAACCCATGCACAAGGAGGACAAGTATGAGAAAAATCTTGGTAACTGGTGGCACTGTATTTGTGAGTCGGTTTATTGCAGAGCATTATGTGGCAAAAGGTGATGAGGTTTATGTGTTAAATCGAAATACCAGACCGCAGTCGGTGGCTGTAAAACTGATTCAGGCAGACAGGCATGCGATCGGTGATGCACTGCAGGGACTGCATTTTGACCTGGTGGTTGATACGGCATATACCTGGGAAGATGCAGCGGATTTGCTGAATGCATTGGAAAGCTACGAAGATTATGTTCTTATAAGTTCAAGTGCCGTATATCCGGAATATGCGCCGGCACCATTTACGGAAGAAACACAGCTTGCAGAAAATGTGCACTGGGGTGCATATGGAACAAATAAAATAGCGGCTGAGACAGCACTGATGGAGAGAAATCCGAAAGCGTACATTCTTAGACCGCCTTATTTATATGGACCAATGAATAATGTATACCGGGAAACCTTTGTATTTGACTGTGCATTGGAAAACAGGAAATTTTATCTGCCACGGGAGGGCAGCATGAAGCTGCAATTTTTCCATGTGGAAGATTTGTGCAGATTTATAGATATTCTAGTGGAAAGACACCCAAAGCAGCACATTTTCAATGTTGGAAATAAAGAGAGCATATCCATTCGTGACTGGGTGACACTGTGCTATCAGGCGGCCGGAAAGCAGGCAGAGTTTGTGGAAGTTACAGCGGAGAAAGAGCAGCGTAATTATTTCAGCTTTTATAATTATGAATATGCACTGGACGTTACGAAACAGCTTGCACTTATGAGTGGGACGAAGCCACTGGCGGATGGATTAAAAGAAGCTTATGACTGGTATGTGGTAAATCAGGATAAGGTAAATAAGAAACCATATCTTGCATACATAGAGGAACATCTGGTATAAAAACAGGGAATTTCTTTCGATTAGAGCTCCTGTGGTTGCAGAGAAAAGAGCAAAATAGTATAATAAACGAAATAAAAATCTGTGACAGGCGCAGATTTACAAGACACAGGATAGAACGGAGAAAAACATGAGTGTATTTCAGGTAGAATTAAAGAAGGTAGTTGATGACAGTTACGAAATCGAGATTGGCTACCAGCTTGAGAACCGGTTAATAGAAGATTTAAAAAACGGTCTGGTTGGAAAAATTAAGAAATTTGCAGTAATTACAGACAGCACGGTGAAGGAGCTTTACGCAGACCACATTGTAACCTTATTACAGGAAGCAGGATATCAGGCAAGGGAATTTGTTTTTACGGCAGGAGAGACCAGCAAGACCAGAAAGACGAAAGAAGAAGTAGAAGATGCCATGTTAGAGGCAGGTTTCCGGCGAGACTGCTGCATCATCGCCGTTGGTGGTGGCGTGGTAACCGATTTGTCTGGATTTCTGGCAGGAACCTATGGCAGAGGAGTGCCATTCATTAACTATGCTACGACACTTTTGGCGGCGGCAGATGCATCTGTTGGTGGAAAAACCGCAGTAGACACACCACTGGCAACGAATCTGATTGGACTTTTTAACCAGCCGGAGAAAGTATATCTTGACATTGCAGCATGGAAAACACTGCCACAGCGACAGTTATCCAGTGGTATGGCAGAGACAATCAAACATGCCTGCATGGCAGATAAGGAAATGTTTGAATTCCTGGAAAAACATATGGAAGATATTTTTGCGGGAGACAGAGAAGCCTGTGAATACATCGCAAAGAAGAACTGCCAGATTAAATATGCTGTGGTAATGAAGGATGAAAAGGAGCAGGGCTTAAGAGAAATCTTGAATCTAGGACATACGGTAGGACGTGCCATTGAGACAGTCAGTGACTATAGACTGCTTCATGGAGAAGCACTTTCCATTGGAATGGTAGCGATGACAGAACTGGCACACCGACTTGGTTACATGACAGAAGAAGAAAAAACAGCAGTAAAGAATCTGTTAGAGAAAGCGAAGCTGCCGGTAGAGATTCCGGAATACATTGACCGGGAAGCCCTGGTTAAGAAATTATATACGGATAAGAAAGTCCGGGATGGAAAACTCCGTTTCGTTGTAGAGAAAGGAATCGGTGGAATCGTAGAGTTTGAGGAAGGCGTATTTGCTACACCGGTGGAAGAAGCCGTTGCAAGAGATATCATTATGAAAATGAAATAGTGAGCGATGAAAGTTAATGATAAGCTGATTGGCTTATCAATAATTATCATATAATGAGCGCAAAAGAAACACCCCTGTCAGATTGACAGGGGTGTTTCTTATGGCAGTGGTCTGGTGCTTTCTCCCTGGATGATAACAGGAAGCGTTGTATAGCTTTGGATGAGAAGTTCCGGGTTCTGAAGCTTACGGATCATCATGGAGCCTGCCTGCACACCGGTATCATAGACATTGATGTCTACAATGGTAAGCTGTGGGTCGATGATGCTGGAATATGGGTAGACGTCAAAGGTAAGTATGGCAATGTCATCCGGGATGGAAAGCTGCCGGTCTTTGACGGCCTGGATGACACCTAATGCGAGGGTGTTATTTTCACATACAATAGCGCGAGGCGGTACAGGCTGTGTCAGCATATCAGAAGTAACAGAATAAGCGTGCTGGCAGCTGGAATCGGTATTTCCGATACGGGCAGCCGGAATGTGAAAGCCTCTGTCTAACATGCCTGCCATAAATCCTTTTTGACGCTGGGCAGAAATATAATCGGTTTTGCGCTCTCCGATAAAGGCGACATCTGTATAACCACAGGCTATCATGTGGGCAGCGGCATATTCACCGGCAAGGGCGTGGTTGGTATCTACCCAGCATAAGCGGCTTTCAAAACTCGGATGCCCAATGATAATGTGTGGAAAGCCTGCATCCAGAATAAGATTTGCAATTTCTTTATTAATGGCAGAGCCGTGGATGATAAGACCATCGGAGGAACCGCTTGTGATAACTTCGCTGACTTTTTCTCCGGGATAGCGTTCTTCAGAAGTGTTGACAAGCGTCAGGGAATAGTTGTTTTCGGACAAGGTATGGTGTACGCCGCACATAATGTCGAACATATGCGGATTCCGATAAGCAGTATCTTTCTCCAGATTGGTAAGATAGACAATATTGGAAGTAGCACCTTTTGCAAAGCTTACAGCCCGGGAGTTAGGGGTATAATGAAGCTTTTCAATTGCTGCATGAACCTTTTCCACAGTGGCTGGGGATATGGTGGTCCAGTGATTTAAAACTTTAGAAACAGTGGATTTGGAAACACCGGCTTCATTGGCAACATCATTGATGGTAACAGACATAAAATACCTCCTGAAAAAATGTATAAATTTACAAATATAGTATAGCGGTTTCCTGACAAAGTCAATCATTTTTGACAAATAAACATTGTAAACAAGGGAAAAAAGTGATAAATATAGACTTAGCAAGAGGAACCAATTGCATGAAAAAAAGAAAATAAAGAAAACGGTTTCCTAAAGAAACCGGAAAACGGAGGTATTTTTATGAAGAAAAGGGTGTTGAGTCTGTTGCTCTGTACCGCAATGACAATCGGCACATTATCCGGTTGTGGAAAAGAAGCAGGAAATGACGAAGGAAAGACTACAGAAGTACTTGGAAATGATGCAGAGGATGAAATGACAGAAGTAAAAATCTGGCATGATGGGGATGAGAATATCATGCAGACAATTGCAGATTGTGCGAATGAGAAACTGGCAGAGGATAATATCAAGGTTACCTTTGAAAAGAAGAGCGGTCTGACCGACCAGCTTCAGTTATATGGAAATGATGAATCCAACGGACCGGATATGTATCTTTATGCACATGATTCATTGGGAACATTTGCAGAAATGGGGATTTTAGCTCCGATTACGGATGTTATCAGTGAGGATGTAATGGCGGATTTATTACCGATGACCGTAGAAGCAGGTAATTATAAGGATACCCAGTACCTGATGCCGGTTTATTATGAGACATTGCTCTTTATGTATAATAAGGCAAAATGGGAAGGTGATGTGCCGGAAACAACAGATGAACTGTATGATTATATGGTAGCACATACCGATGTGGATGCAGGAACTTATGCACTGGTTAATCAGCATTCTACCGCATACAATGTGGCACCGGTGATCAATGGTTTTGGTGGATATATTATTGATAAAGATGCAAATCCTGGATTAAATACACAGGAAACCAAGGATGCTATCGCATACAATCAGAAATTTGCAGCATTGGAGGCGGATGGAGATTACAACACAGTAACTGCATTATTCAATGAAGGCCAGGCAGCAGCAATCATCGGTGGACCATGGCTGGTATCCGGAATCAAGGCAGCGGGCATTGACCTTGGTATTAAATCCTTGGCGGATTTTAAACTTCCGAATGGAAACGGACTGGCACCATATTCAGGTGTACAGAGCATTGGTGTCTTAAAATATGCAGCAGAAAATAAGAAAGAAGCAATTGCAAAAGTATTAGAGACAATTGCAAGCCCGGAAGTAGGTATTGCATTGGCGAATAAATCAAACTGTGCACCGGCAAACAGCAAAGCATATGATGACGCAGATGTTGCTGCAAATGAGATGATTATGGCAATGAAAGCAACTGCAGAAACTGCACAGCCTATGCCAAACATTCCACAGATGAGCGTTATGTGGGGACCGACAGAAGAATTTTTGGCAGCAGTCAACAAATCAGGGGAAGATATTGACACTGCAGCAGAGACTTATCAGCAGGAGGCATTGGATGCCATTGCAGATATGCAGTAAGCAGGAGTTTATTTAGAAGCAATAAAGAGGAAAATTAGGAAGAGAAGTGTGTATATGAAGAACAAACGGAAATTAACACCATGGCTTTACAGTATGCCGGCACTGATATTGATTGGAATGGTTATTGTATTCCCGATTATTTATACGGGCTATATATCACTGACCAATATGAATCTTTTTCACTGGTCAAATTATGAATTTATCGGACTATCCAACTATAGCAGGGCATTATTAAAGGCAGACTCCGGTTTTCTTGGAGCATTGTTTACAACCCTACTTTGGACCGCATTAAATATGGTGATACAGGTAGTTGTGGCATATTTTATTGCATTGGGATTTCAAAGAGAAGATTTAAAGGGAAAACGTGTATACAAGACCCTTTTGATGTTCCCGTGGGCGATGCCTGCATATGTGTCCATACTTTTGTGGAGAGTAGGTATTTATAACACAGAGTTTGGTCTTCTGAATAAGATTCTGGTGGCACTTGGCTTTGGAAAGGTAAATTTCCTTTCCACCAATGTGCCGGCATTTCTCTCCTGCATGACCTTAAACCTGTGGATGGCATTGCCGTTTATGATTATGATGATAGACGGTGCACTGTCCAGCATTGACCGCAGCTATTATGAAAGCGCAGAACTGGATGGAGCAGGTTTCTGGTCAAAGAACATCCATATTACCGTTCCGGCAATGAAAGGAATTATTGCACCGGCGGTTATTATGACGACATTTACCACATTTAAGCAGTTTGATATCGTATATCTTCTTACGATGCAGAAGGGAGCATATTCAGGGGCAACCTTACAGACCGTAATTACCTATGCACAGCAGAATGCGTTTGTTTCAAATAACTATGGGCTGTCCTCTGCGGTATCTATTATTATCTTTTTCCTCATCATGGTATTTTCACTGTTTACCAATCGAGGGGTAAAGGAGGAAAATTATGACTAAGAAAAAGAGAAAACAGATTTTACAGCTTAGCGGATTACATATTTTTTATATTATACTGTGTCTGCTGGCACTGGTACCGATTTTATATGCGTTGAATCTTTCCTTTGAAAGGGGAAGTGGAGCATTGTCCTCCGGATTATCTTTGTTTCCAAAAGAATTTACACTGGATAATTATAAAAATATACTGACGCAGAAGCCGTTTTTGCGGTGGTTTTATAACTCTGCCGTATTAAGCTTCTTTACAATGGTTATTGCTATCGGATTTGCCATGGTGTCATCTTATGCATTTTCAAGATACCGTTTTAAGGGAAGAAATGGCATTTTAAAATTACTGCTTCTCTTAAATGCATTCCCACAGATTCTGTCCATGTTTGCATTATTCCGTCTTTTAAAACAGATGAATATGCTGGATACGAAACTGGGACTGGTGATTATTTATGCGGGAAGCATGTGCATTTTCTCTATCTGGAATATGAAGGGGTATTTTGATACCATTCCGATAGAAATTGAAGAAGCATCGAAAATTGACGGTGCATCGGATTTCCAGCTGCTGTGGAAGGTAGTAATGCCGCTGGCTCGTCCGGCAATCATTGTAACTTCTGTGATGGTACTTATTTTTGTATGGAATGAATATCTGTTTTCCACAACATTTCTACTGAATGAAAACAGTTATACACTGGCAGGTGGATTATATCAGTTACAGTCCAACGATTACACCAGAAGCTGGGGAATGTTCTCCGCAGCCGCTATCCTGGTATCTGTTCCGGTGCTGATTATTTTCTTCTGTATACAAAAGTATATGGTATCCGGTCTTACTGCAGGTGGTGTGAAAGGATAGAAATAAAATGGAAAAAGAAGCAATTTTGCATATTCCACTGTCACAATTTGCTTTTGCAGAAAAAGAAGACCGGCTGGTAATAAGAATCCGTTGTAAAAAGGGCGATTTAAAACGGTGCGTGCTGCTTTGGGGAGACCGGGTGGCAATGGAAGAGCCACTTCCGGTGAAACAAAGTGAAATGGAACATGTGGCATCCGATATGCTTTATGATTATTATGAAGTTAAGATTACGTCTCCGTATACCAGGGTATGCTATTATTTCCGGTTAGAGGACGATACAGAAAGCCTTTATTATTATGGAAGAGGATTTGCAGAGAAACTGTCCTGTGGCAGGGCAGAATATTTCCAGTTTCCATATATTAGAAGAGAGGATATTTTAGATATCCCAGAGTGGGCAGAAGACATTGTTATGTATCATATTTTCCCGGACAGTTTTGCAAATGACAGACGGGAACTGACGGAAAAAGCGACAAGGCATATGCTTTTGCCGGATGAAAAAAGCGACAGCAATGGAAAAATTTTACCGGACCGGATTTGCAAGAATCATCTGGGTGGTACACTGAAAGGAATTTGTGAAAACCTTGACTATATCGAAAAGCTTGGAATTAACTGCATTTATCTGAATCCGATTTTTGAAGCAGCGTCTTATCATAAATATGATACCATTGACTATTTTGAAATCGACCCCTGTCTTGGAAATAAAGCGGATTTAAAGGAACTGGTGCAGCAGTGCCACAAGAGAGGAATCCGGGTTATTTTAGATGGTGTATTTAATCATTGTGGAGCAGATTTCTTTGCATTCCGGGATGTGCGGCAGAAGGGAAAAGCATCAAGATATTATAACTGGTTTTATCACCTGCCGGAAACGATACAGTACGCTGATCCGCCGAATTATGAGGCGTTTGCCTATGTAAAGGAAATGCCAAAGCTTAATACCGGAAATCCTGAAGTGGTGGAGTACCTTTGCAATGTTGGAACTTACTGGATTCGGGAAGCAGATATTGACGGCTGGCGCTTGGATGTGGCAAATGAAATCAATCATGAATTCTGGAGAGCCTTCCGTCATGCGGTGAGAGCGGTAAAAGAGGATATATTTCTAATAGGCGAAATCTGGGAAGAAGCAGGCATCTGGCTTCAGGGAGACCAGTTTGATTCTACGATGAATTATACTTTTTCTTATCTGTGCCGGGATTTTTTTGGAAAGGGAGAACTTTCGGTCAGTGAATTTGATGCCCAGATGCAGCGGATGATTTACCGCTACCCATGGCAGGTGAGCCTGGCACAGATGAATTTTCTGGATTCCCATGATATTCCGAGATTTTTAAGCTATTGCAATGGAAATAGAAAGAGAATGGAGCTGGCGTTTTTCTATCTCTTTATGGGAGTGGGCGTGCCATCGGTATTCTACGGGGATGAAGTGTATATCGAGGGAATGAAAGAACTGGAGTATCGGGCAGCCATGGACTGGCAGGCAGTAATGGAGCAGCAGGCAGAAAACAACAGATTACAGGGAAGTCTGGCAGAGAAGTTCAGCTGCTGGATTGCACTCCGAAAAGAGCATGTGGCATTACGCAAGGGCAATTACCGGACAATTTACTGCAATGATATGATGGGAGTATATGTATTTTTACGTAGTTTTGGGGACGACAAAGTCCTGGTATTTTTAAATACCGGCACCGGCAGTGTGACACTGACATCAGTGGAGGTTCCGCAGCTGCAGGAAAAAAAGATAATTCTTTCTTCTTGTGAGGGAAAGCTTTTGGTTGTTTTGTAAAACAAAAGATATTTCTATAAATAGTACCGTTCCTTAAAAAGATAAGTGACATCTTTACATACTTGTGCTATACTTTGGAAAAGATAAAGAGACATAGGAAGGGGGACTTACTATGGTTATATTTATTGGAATTCTGATATTCGCCGCAATAATTGGATTTTATGCATGCTTTGGCCGGAGAATCAATGAAAATATCGGTTCCGGATTTGGAAAAGAATACATGAAAGACAAATGGGGAATGGATGAATAAAAGAGAGGTTTAAGAATGCCGGATGGATTTACCATCCGGCATTTTATATGCTGATTTGGAGATTAAGTCATAGACTACTTCTTGATGCTTGCACGCCGTTTGACTTTTTCCTCGTAGAGTATTGCGTCGGAATGCTTTAATATATCGGTTAAAATAAAGGAAACAAATTCGTCACCGCCCAGTCTTGCAGTAATGGCATCCTTTGGCAGGCATTTACGCAGCTGCTCCATGCTGATATGACGCAGTGTAGTAAAGCCGGTGTGCAGCTGGCAACCGCAGGAACTTCTCTGGTGAAAAATGGCTGACATCCGGCAGGATTGTAGCTTCTTTCCCTGACAGAGCATAAGCGCATTCTGTAATGTCTGGTAGCTGAACTGGAAGCTGCTGTGGGAAACACTGGTCAGTGGTGGTTCCATGGTTTTTGCGTGGTCAATGTCGTCAAAACCGGTAATGGCAATGTCATATCCCACCAAAAGGTTTCTTGCAGCACAGACGCGGTATCCTGCCTTTGCCCTATTATCATTTGCAAAAGCAATTGCCTCTAATTCCGGGTTGTGGTCTAGGATATATTCCACCTGCTCGGTGACAAGCTCTGAGTAGTTGTCAGCAATCAGATATGGAATGTCCGGATCGTCAGGTGTGTCCTCTAACATCAGAAATGGAATATCTTTATAATGGGAAAGAAAGTCTGCCTTTACCTGGTTACTTTTAAAAATAGAAAGAGAACCATAGGTAATAATGAGTGCATCCGGTCTGGTAAAAAAGTTGCTTCGGCATTGATAAAGCCGTTCTTATGATTGACTTAAGTACAACATAAAACGATTAAGTAGAAAAGAAAATAAAAATATTACTGGACAAAAAATGTGATATATGCTAATATAGTTGAGCGTGTGAAAGAACTGAATAACGATGCGTGGCTCAGCTTGGTAGAGCGCTGCGTTCGGGACGCAGAGGTCGCAGGTTCAAATCCTGTCGCATCGATGAAAAAAACGAGTACACTGTTAGGTGCGCTCGTTTTTTATATGAAGATTTCTACCCAAATATTGTCTGGAATCATCTTGTCATGTTATAATGAACGTAAGCAAGTCAACATATAAGCGTGATTGGCGAGCTGCAATTGTTTATCAGGAGTTGATTTTCACTTGATAAATGAAAAGGTTGGAAAATAATACAATAAAGGAGAAGACACAATATGAGTATGGAACCGGATTTTCTTACTTTGACAATCGGAAAACAGAAAAATATTGCATTGATTGCCCATGATGGAAAGAAAGCAGAACTGATCCAGTGGTGCAAAGACAATGCAGAAACTTTAAAGAAGCATTTCCTTTGTGGAACCGGAACAACGGCAAAAATGATTACAGACCAGACGGGACTGCCGGTAAAGGGCTATAACAGCGGTCCGCTGGGCGGAGACCAGCAGATTGGTGCTAAGATAGTAGAGGGAAAAGTAGATTTCGTGATTTTCTTTTCAGATCCGCTTACTGCAGCACCTCATGACCCGGATGTAAAAGCACTGCTTCGTATTGCACAGGTATATGACATCCCGATTGCGAATAATAAGGCAACTGCAGATTTTATGATTCATTCCGAGTTGATGGATGAAGAATATAATCACAATGTGATTAATTTTAATAAGAATGTCAGACAGCGGGCATCGACGATAAAGTAATGTCAGCTAAACTACGAGAGACACGCAAAGCGTGTTTCTCACATAAAAAGGAGAGGCGGTGTGAATACTCACACCGCCCCTTTTCTCTTTTAATTATTCTGGTATTATCCCTCAATGGAAATATATTTCTTTTCTTCCACAGCAGGTTTTGCTTCTTTCTTCGGAACGGTCAGAGTCAGGATACCATTTTCAAAACCGCCTTTGATGTCATCCTGAGTAACGCCATCTCCGACATAGAAACTACGCTGGTAAGAGCCATAGTAACGTTCTTTACGGATATATTTGCCATCTTTGCCTTTTTCGTCCTTGTTGTCCTGGTGTTTGGCATTGACGATGAGGTATCCGTCTTTCAGCTCAGCCTGGATATCTTCTTTCTTAAAACCTGGAAGTTCAAATTCCAGTTCATATCTGTCGTCAAATTCCTTAACGTCAGTGTTCATGGCAGCACGGTTGTCTGCTGCAGGAACATTGTAAGCTCCGAATGGAAATACATCATCGAATATATCATCTACAAAGTTGTTTGAAAAAATACTTGGTACTAACATAAGTCATTCCTCCTAAAATAGTCTATTGTAATTAGTAATAATGTTTCTTGTTTCTGTGAGCTTCTCTGGCTTCCTCAACAGCCTCATGGTCGGCTACATTAATTTTAGCTTTTACTTTCTTCTTTTTTAATGGATGTTTTGGATTTTTGTCTGACATGATAACATGCTTCCTTTCTTAATCTGAATCAGATACTATATAAAGTTCTGTTATCCTTCAATGGCGATGTACTTGTGGTCTTCCACAGCAGGTTTTGCTTCTTTCTTCGGAACGAAGAGTTTTAAGATACCGTGTTTAAATTCACCCTTGATATCTTCTTCGGTAACGGCATCGCCAACATAAAAGCTTCGGCTGCAGGCTCCGGAATAACGTTCCTTACGGATGTACTTGCCGGATTTCTTATCTTTATCTTCCTCATCCAAGCCTTTGGCGGCACTGATGGTCAGGTAACCATTTTCTAAGGAAGCACTTACTTCGTCTTTCTTAAATCCAGGTAAATCAATGACCAGTTCGTAACCATTGTCCTGCTCCTTTATATCTGTCTTCATCAGACGTGCGGCTCTACGACCGTAAAGTTTTTTCTCAGTCTTTTTCATATCCATGTTATCGTCCATCCATGGAAAATCCTCAAAGAAGTCATCAAATAAATTCTCTCCAAAAATACTAGGCATCAACATAAGTCATCTCTCCTTTTTTAATAAATCTATCTATGCTTGTTTACCTTGTTTCTTTGGAACCGGGATGTTTTAGGAACCTCTTTTTGTTCCTCTCCTTTGTTCTGACTACGTTATAACACTAATTATTAGCACTGTCAAGAGGCGAGTGCTAATAAATTTGTGAAAAATTTGTGAATTGGTTGCAAATTGTGAGAAAACTAAGAGAATATAAGGGAATACGCTGTGAAAAAGAAGAGAAAATAAGTGAATGTATTGCGGAAAAGAAAGAATATTGCAGGAACTATGAGACTGTGTTATGATTTTTATAACTTTGCGTTATGGAAATTATGAGTTTAGGAGAAGAAAAACAAAATGAAGACACAGAATGAGAAAAGAAGTACATTTTCGGGGAAGATAGGGTTTGTATTATCAGCAGCAGGCGCTTCTGTGGGACTGGGAAACATATGGAGATTCCCATATCTTGCAGCAAAGTATGGAGGAGGAATCTTTCTGCTGATTTATATTATACTTGCACTGACTTTTGGATATACGATGATTATGGCGGAGACTTCTATCGGAAGAATGACGAAGAAGAGCCCGGTGGGAGCATATCATACCTTTGGAAAATCCCGCTGGCTCTCTTTCGGTGGCTGGATAAATGCGATTATTCCGGTTTTAATCGTGCCATATTATTCTGTAATTGGCGGCTGGGTAATGAAATATCTAGTGGAATATATCAGGGGAAATGGCAGTAAGCTTGCATCGGATGGATATTTTTCCGATTTCATTTCCAGCGGGCTTTCCACAGAAATCTGCTTTGCTTTTTTTGCAGTATTTACGCTGGGGATTATCTTTGCCGGAGTCCGGAATGGTATTGAGCGGGTATCCAGATTTATGATGCCGGTGCTGGTTGTTCTTTCTATATTAATAACGGTTTATTCCGTAAGCAGACCGGGAGCATTAAAAGGAGTTAAATATTTTCTGATTCCGAATTTTGAAAATTTTTCCTGGATGACGGTAGTAACAGCCATGGGACAGATGTTTTATTCCCTGTCCATTGCCATGGGAATTCTCATTACTTTTGGTTCTTATATGAAGAAGGAAGTTTCTATTGAAGAGTCCACGAAGAATGTGGAAATCTTCGACACAGCGATTGCCATGATGGCAGGGCTGATGATTATTCCGGCAGTCTTTGCATTTTCCGGTGGAAATCCGGAAACCCTGCAGGCGGGTCCATCATTGATGTTTATTACGATTCCAAAAGTATTTGACAGCATGGGACTTGGAACCGGAGTCGGAATTTTATTTTTTGTACTGGTGCTGTTTGCAGCAATCACAAGTTCTATTGCATTAACGGAAAGTGCAGTATCGACTTTCGAAGATGAACTGGGCTGGGAAAGACGGAAAGCAACGGTAATTGTCGGTATTGTAATGCTTCTTTTAGGAAGTCTTTCTACACTGGGATATGGACCATTGGCGAATGTAAAAATTATCGGAATGCAGATTCTTGATTTCTTTGATTTCCTGACGAACTCCGTGATGATGCCGATTGCGGCTATTGCAACCTGCCTTCTGGTATCAAGAGTGATGGGAGTGCAGCGGATTGAAGAAGAAGTAACCCGGGGCGGCAGCCCGTTCCGCAGGAAAAAGATATTTACAGTGATGATAAAATACCTCTGTCCGATCTTTGCAGCGATTATTTTAATCAGTTCCATAGCAAATGCTTTCGGATGGATTCAGATGTAGTTGATAGAAAAAAGGAGCGTCCCTTCTGATTTAGAAGAGACGCTCTTTCTGTAGATTTTAGAACTTAAATTATGAATTTGCCATATTCTTAACGGCATTCAATGCCTTCTGGACTGGTGGCAGACAGATAATGATTAATGTAATAAGTGCTTCTGCACCAAGGTATGCACCGTTGTAAGCAAGGGAGTATACCACTGCATTCGGGAATTCTTCCGGAGCATACATGCCGAAGAAAATCCAGCCGGAAAGGAATGCGAAGAAGTATCGACCTAATACACCAGCGATATAACCTTTGATAAGTCCATGTTTGGATTTGCTGAAAAGTCCGGAAAGGCCTAATGCACCAAAGGCGAAGAGGTAGTCCACTAACATCTGTGGAACACTGATGATGTAAGGGTCAACGACTAACTGCAGAATTCCGTAAGCAAAAGCTGCGGTTAAGCCGGCACCCAGACCGTACCAGTAACCAATCAGAACGATGAATAACATGCTCAGTAAAGTAACGGAACCGCCCATTGGCATATCGAAAAGTTTAATCATGGAAGTTACCATGGCAAGGGCAATTGCCATAGCCGAAAATGCAAGCTGCTTTGCACTGAATTTCTTCTTTCCACCGAAGATAGCACAGCCAATCAGAAGAATGGCAATCATGATGATAACGAGGGCTGTAAAACCAGCGGTGGTAAGCTGGTAAGAAGAGCCGTCGTATGTTGCAAAAAATGACATAAAAAATCCTCCTTAAAGATGATACTCTGCCAGGAGGTTAAACTATGTGCTTCCTTACGCCGGTATTATCCGGTTCAAGTAATAAGGGTCAACGCAGATGCGTTTCTCAGCCAAAGGCGCCCCTAGCAAAGTGATATTTTGTTTTCAGTTTGTAATGGTAACAGTGGCAGTATAAAATGTCAAGTGTTAATTTCCTGAAAAAGATTATCTAAAAAATGAAAAAATCCGCTGGAAAATATAAAGAAAAAGTAACTTCCGGTCGATAAAAGGTTTAGAAGTGTATTTTTCTGCGCTTTTTTAGAAAAAAGGGTTACTCTTGAATCTGAAAAGCAAAAGGAATATAGTAAAGATAAAAAGATGAGGAAACAACAAGCAACAAGGAGAGGTTCTATGCGTAAGTACAAGGATGTTGGAAAAAGAATACTGGTATTAGTTTTAAGTGTTTGTATGATTGCAGGCGTTCTTCCGGCAATACCGGCAGAGGCGGCGGATGCATTTCCGGGCAATGGAAAAATTACATTAGGAGCGGATGCTAATGGTGCAACTGCAACCGGAAATGATACCTATACTTATACCGGACAGGAGGTTAAGCCGGCAGTTACGGTCCAGATTGATGGAGAAACTTTGAAAGAAAAAGAGGATTACTCCGTTTATTACCGTAATAATACCAGCGCAGGAACAGCATATATTGATATCGTTGGTATCGGAGACAGCCACAGATGGCAGACCACCAAGAGCTTTACGATTGCACAGCAGAAGTTAAGCTATATCGGTGTTAATTATAAAGGGGTGGAAGGAACCGGTGAAGACGGATATGTATATTATACAGGAAGTGATGTATTACCGACGATTACAGGGGTGTATGGTATCATAAGCGGTACTCCTACCATGGTAAACCTTTCAGCAGATGATTATAACGTAGAATATACATCCGGAAGCAATACCACAGTAGGAACACATTCCTTTAAAATTGTATTAAAGAGCAGCAGTAACTATACATTTTCCGGAACAATTGCAGAGAACCGTTACAATATTTACTATAATATTGGAGCGGATTCTGTAACTGTTTCCAATGGACTGAGCGATTCTACTTATACCGGAACTGCACAGAGACCGGAATTTACACTGGTAGACAGTCAGAATTCCGCAGGAATCCAGGCATCTGACTATACCACAAGCTGGGCAGACAATACGAATGCCGGAACAGCGAAGATGACAGTAACAGCGAATTCTTCTTCTCTGTACCGGGGCAGCAAGACCTTTAATTTCCTGATTGGCAAGGCAGATTTAAGCGCAGCAGGCATCAGTGTTTCTTTAAAGAGTGATAAATATTATTATGTAAAGAATAGTAAACCGGATATGACCAATGAGGTAGTAGTGAAGTTGAATGGCGTGGAGATTCCTGCCGGCAACTACAACGTGGCATACCGAAATGAAACTACTGCAGGACAGACCGGAACCAATAACCTGATTATTACCGGAACCGGAAATTTAACCGGAAACGCATTTATCAATTTTGAGATCTATGACAAGCTTGGTAAAGCAGTATTGGATAAAAATGAACTGGAATACAATGGCAAGAAAAATGTGCCAAACATTACCGTCTCCAATACATCCGGTGATGTCATCAGTGATTCAAGATATAAGATTACTTATTATAAAGATGCGGAGTATACCAAGACTGTATCTGAACCGACTTCTATTGGAAGATATTATGTGAAGGTAACCGGACTGGATTACTACGAAGGAGACCTTGGAACCAAGGCAGAGCCGATTTATTTTGATATTGTAGCAAAATCTTTAGATAAATGTACCTTTAAGCTGGCAATCAACGGAACAGAAGCAGGTGTCATTAATAAAGATACCAGTTATTCCAGCTTCTTTGACGGCAAGAGCAAGGTATTATCCCTGACGGCAACCGATGATGAGGGGAATGCTTTGAAAAAAGGAACGGATTTTGACTATGCTGTTTATCGTGATCCGGAATGTACTGAACCGGCAGACGATAAGGAAGACACTACGGGCATACAGGAACTGATTCATGCAGCAACCTATTATCTTAAGATAACCGGTCTGGATGGCAGTAACTATGCCGGAGGCGAAAGAGTATATACTTATATGATTAAGCCAAAGAACATCAGCCCGACAGATATTGTAATTACAGACCAGACTTATACCGGTAGTGCTGTTGTGCCGGATCCTGCAAATATTACCGTTTATTATAAAGAAGGTAGTAAAAATGTCACATTGGACAGCCAGTATGTAGAAGTGGTTTCCTGTGAAGATAATATCGAAATTGGAACCAATAATGCAAAGGCATATATCAGACTGACTGGAGATTATGCACTGGCAGAAGGTGGCGTGAACCGTGGAACCTTCAGTATTGTGCCAAGAAAATTAAATGAATGCGAGTGTAATATCGTTGCAGGTTCTGCAAACTATGATCCGACACAGGTTACCTTTGAATACAATGGCAGTATGCAGGTACCGGCAATCCGTATTACTGATAATAACGGTGCCAAAGGCCTGGTACAGGGCGAAGACTTTAAGGTTACTTATTTTACGGATTCTGCATACAAGAAGGTCATTGCAGAGCCGGTGGACGCAGGTACTTATTATGTATTAATCAGCGGTCTTGGAACTTATGCTAATTTAGGCGGAAGTATCCGTACTTCTTATAAGATCACACCAAAGAACATGAGCACGCTGACCGTAACTGCAAGCAACTGCGGTTATACCGGAGAAGCAGTGGAGCCGGGTATCAGTGTATCTGATGGAAACCGTGTACTGGTTGCAGGCGTGGATTATGAAGTTGAAGGATATTATGACGATGAATTATGTAAACAGGTTTCAGAACATAAGAATTCCGGAAAAGTATATGTCAGAATCAAAGCGGTAGACGGTAAGAATTATACCGGAACCGCAACAACTACATTCTTTATTGGAGCAAATATTGCGACCGTTGTGCCGGCATTTAATATTTCCGGTGGAACCTATAACCGCAACTCCCATAAGGATGAAATGATTCAGGCAATTGAGACAAAAATGATGGATGCAATTCCGGATCCGTCGTCCTATAGCATTTCCTTCTATAGTGATGCAGCACATAAGAATGTTGTAAGCTCTGAGACAAATGAGGCATTTATCAATGCGGGAACGATTTACTTCGCAGTATCCGGCAAGGGTCAGTATTATGGAGATATTTCCGGATATGCAGTCATTGCAAAGAAAGATATATCTGAACTGAATGCAAGAGTAAATGGAACTTATACATATAATGGAATTGAGCAGAAGGTTGTAATTTCTACTACCGCAGACGGAGATGGTGTTGTATTACAGTACCCTACCACCAATGGCTATATTCTGACCGATAAGGAATACAGTATTGAAAGCAGTGAAAATGCAATCAATGCGGGAATTGCAACTTTGACCTTAAAAGCGGCAGAAAACAGCAACTACACAGGAACAACAACCGTAAGCTATACCATTAATCAGAAAGATTTGAACGAATTAAGCAAGCTGCGTGTAGACATTACCAGCCCGGTTTATGCCAATAAAGTACTGACTCCTTCCGTGAAGGTAAGCTATGGGGATTCTTCCAAATTATTATCTGCAAATAAAGATTATCAGTTTGAAGTATATTCGGATGAGGATTATCAGAATGTAGCAACAGCCGCAGAAAAAACCAATGCCGGCACGACTTATGTAAGAATCCAGGGTATTGGAAACTACTGTGGTGTATTGGAAAGCGCAAATTATACTGCAGATAAGATTGCAGGTTCGAACCAGTTTATTATTCAGCGGAAGAGTATTGATGGTGTAGGCGTATCTTTACAGGGAATGAGTTACATTTTTAAAAAGAGTATTCCGGATTTCACAGTAACACAGAGTTTTCCGAATGAGTCCGGAATTGGAGAATATTCATATACACTGCAGCCTGGCGTAGATTATACCTATACTCCGACCCAGGTAGATAAATTTAAAGTAGGACAGCAGGATATTACCATTGAAGGAACCGGTAACTTTAAGGGAACCAAGAATAGTTACTTCTACTATGATGGAGATATGAATAATTCTGCTGACCAGATTGAAGTGAAGTTAAGCTATGATACCATTGAGTATGATAAGGCACAGGCAGCATCCGGCGGAATGAAACCTACCGTTACCGTGTATGTAAAAGGCAGCGATACCCAGGAACGTTTGATAGAGGGAACACATTACAGCGTGTCTTATAGAAATAATACTGTTCCAGGACAGGCCAGTGTACTCATTACCGGAATTGAGAAGAATCACTGGGTAGGAAGCTATGTTGCGAATTTCGCTATTACCGGTAAAATTGAAGATGCTGAGATTACGATTCCGGCACAGAAATATACCGGAAGCGAATACAATACAACCACACAGCCAATTGAAAATATGACTGTAGTATGTGATGGCAAGACTTTGGCACTTGGAACAGACTACAACATTAAGAGCATTGTAAATGGTAAATCTGTTTCGCTGACTGACCCGACCGTAACGATTGAGGGAACCGGAACTTATTTCAGTGGTGAGAAATCGGCGAAGTTTGCGATTAAATACGACCTGGGCAGTGATGATTTAAGTATTGACTTAGGTGGAGATGTATTCTCCTATACCGGACAGGAAATCAGACCGGTTCCGGTTGTGAAATATGCATTAACCGGTTCTACCTTTGATACCTTGGAAGAAGGAAAAGATTATACGGTAACTTATCGTAAGAATACTGCAGTTGCAGCAGCAAATGGCGAGAACGGACCATGTGTAGTCATTCAGGCAACAGCAAACGGTAAATTGATGGGAACCACCAAGGCGAAAGCATTTACCATTGATTCCATTCATATGGAAGATTATGAGATTACCGGAATTGCGGACAGCTATGTTTATACCGGTAAGCTGATTAAGCCGGATTCTCTGGTCATTAAGAAGATTGGCGGTTCAGAAGTAATTGATCCGGCAAACTATAGTGTGTATTACCAGACGGATGCAGATAATCCATCCAGTGCACCGGCAGGCGCAACTGAGACCATTACCGTAATCGGTAAGGGCAATTACAAGGGAACACTGACTAAGACCTTTACGATTACAAAACGTGATTTGTCTACGGTAAGCAAGACAATTGATGACGTAACCTACAATGGTGAGGCACAGGAGCCTGAAATTAAATTAACATTTAATGATGAAAATAACAAAGAACAAACCCTTACGTTAGACACAGATTATGTAGTGGATGAGTATCGCAATAATATCAATGCAGCGAACGCCGGCGGGGCAAATGCACCATATGCAGCAATCCACGGTGTGGCAAGCTGTACCGGAACTGCAACGGTAGAGTTTAACATTTTAAAGAAAAATGTTGAGGATTTAGTATACTCTAAAATAGAAGATCCACAGTATGTACCGTTAAAAACCAAGTATGAACCGGAATTAAATGTTTACATGACATCCACCAGTGCAGAACCACTGGTTCGCAATGTGGATTATACGGCAGCTTACTTTAACAATGAAGCTGTAAAAGATGCAAATGGAACTTCCGGACCGTTTGTTCAGATTACTCCGAAGGATACCACCAACTATACCGGAAGCAAGACAATTCCGTTCTCTATTCTGGCAAGGGATCTTTCTTCTGAAAATATCAGTGCGGCGTTATCCGATGCTTCTGATACAGGATTTGACCCGGCAAACCGGAACTATCCTTATATTCAGGGTAATACTTATACACCGAATATCAGCCTGAAAGATAATTCGGAAAATGGAATTGTAGCACTGGTAAATGGAACAGACTTTACTTATGAATATTCTACCAATAACAGTCAGGTGGGAACCGCATGGATTAAAGTAACCGGACAGGGTAACTACAGTGGAACACGAATTGAGAAGTTTACCATCGGTACCTTACTTTCCAATGATACTTTAACGGTAACCGGAATTTCCGATACTGTATATAACGGTCTTGATACCAAGCCGAAGAACATTCAGGTGAAGTTCAATAAGACCGGAAGCTATCTGACAGAAAACGAAGATTACATCGTAAAATACTATATTGATAAAGATTGTACGACGGAAGCAAGTGCCATTGACCTGATTCATGCTGGAACAGTATATGTTGGAATCGTTGGTACGGAAAATGACCAGACCGGATATGTAGGAACAGCTGTATATCCATATCAGATTGCAAGAAAGTCACTTACTTCTGCAGATATTGAGATTACCGGAACCGATAACGTAGATTATACCGGAAGCGAGATTAAACCGGTACTTACTTTAAAAGATACTTCTACCGGATTAACCATTGATTCTTCCCAGTATGAAGTAACTTATGAGAACAACACTGCAATCGGAACTGCAAGTGCAACGGTAACTGCAACCGAAAGCGGTAACTACAAAGATAGCATTACGGTATACTATAAGATTACCAAACATGATATTGGAAATGCTGTGGCAGAAGCAATCCCAGATCAGAAGTATACCGGCAATTACATCCGCCCGGCACTGACGATTTATGACAACGGAAAGCTTTTGGTAGAAGGGAAGGATTATCAGGTTGTCAATGGTAACAACTTAAGGGCAGGAGAGTCATGGGTAGTAATTAAAGGACTTGGCAACTATGATGAGACCAAGCGCGTTTACTTCAATATTGTGGCAAGCCTTGAGGATGCAATTATTGACAGTGTTCCGGAACAGCTTTATACCGGAAGCCCGATATGTCCGTCTATCCATGTGGCATGTGGTGGCAATACCTTAACGCTGAATGAAGATTATGAAACAACGTATGCAAATAATGAGCTGGCAGGCGATGCATCCATTACTGTGCGTCCGCTGACCCAGTATTATACCGGAACGATTGTTAAGAAATTCAAAATCAGCAACAGCTTATCCAAGGCAACAGTTACCGGAATCCCTGCTTCAGAGCAGTATACCGGACAGACTTATAAGCCGGTTCCGGTCGTTAAGATGGGAAGCAAGGTATTAACAGAAGATGTTGATTATACGGTAAGATACAGTAACAATAGTAATGTGGGAACTGCCAGGGTAATCATTTCCGGTATTGGTGTATACTCCGGAGAAAAAGTTGTTACCTTTGTAATTAAAGAAAAGAGCATTGAAAATTGTACGGTTCTGGCAGTTGCATCACAGACTTATAATGGAAGACTACTGACTCCGCTGGTTGTTGTCAAAGATGGGACAACAATGCTGAAAGAAAATGTAGCCTACAAGCTTTCTTATCGGGACAATTATTCTGTAGGAACAGCTTATGTAACCATTACAGGAATTGGAGACTATAAGGGCAGCGTGACAAAGTCCTTTGCTATCACAGAACCAGTGCTGACTTCTGACGTAATCGTTCAGAGCAGGAATGCATCAGCAGGAACCTTTGATATTGTTGTGGATGGAGTCCCAGGTTATGTGACTTCTGTTAGTGTTCCGGTCTGGACAAAGGCTGATCAGAGCGATATTGTATGGTATAACGCATCCAGAGTAGATGCAGATACCTTTATCGTGCATGCCAATATTGCAAATCATAAGAATAATGTGGGTGTATATAATATCCATGTATATGTAAGTGGTGGCGGATATAAAATGCGGTGTGCATATGCAACGACTACCGTATTTGGTGCAGGCTATGAAAGGGTCTTTGACTTAAATTATTACATAAAGAATAACCCTGATGTAGCAAAAGCATTTGGCGGCAATACAGAAGCAATTTTTGCACATTTTGTAAATAATGGTGAGGCAGAAGGCCGTCAGGCAATTGCAAACTTCAATGTTGCATCTTATCGTGCACGGTATGCGGATTTAAGAAGTGCATTTGGAAATAATCTGAAAGCATATTATGATCATTATCGCATCAATGGATATGCTGAGGGACGAGTAGCAACCGGAAGTACAGAACTGCAGAATCCGACAACCGTATACAATGGAGTGGATTACAAGCTGGTATATGACTACAATTACTACATCAACAAATATCCGGATATTAAAGCGGCATTTAATGGTGATGAAAATGCAACCTTACGCCACTTTGTGGAATGTGGTATGAATGAGGGGCGTCAGGGAAAAGCATCCTTTAATGTAGCAGCTTACCGTGCTAATTATGCAGACTTAAGAAGTGCATTTGGAAGAAATCTGAAAGCATATTATATGCATTATATTGGCAGTGGCTATCGGGAAGGACGTAAAGCAACAGGAAATGGCGTGCTTAAGAATCCTGTAACCGTATACAATGGAGTGGATTACAGTCTGGTATATGACTACAATTATTACATCAGCAAATATTCTGACCTTAAGGCAGCGTTTTATGGTGATGATACAGCCGCATTGAGACATTTTGTGGAGTGTGGTATGAATGAAGGAAGACAGGCAAAAGACTCCTTTAATGTGAAAAAATATAAGAATAGATACAACGATCTTCAAAACGCCTTTGGAAATGATTTAAAATCCTATTATATGCATTATATTGGAAGTGGTTATAAAGAAGGACGTAAAGGAAATTAAAAAGTGTGAAAGAAAAGGGATTCTGTTTCGGATGAAAGGAAGGAGCAGAATCCCTTTTTGCTTTACAGAAAATTGCTTTCCTGTAAAGTAAAAAACTCACAAAGCGTATTTCTTGTAGATTGCAGCCGGTCATACATAAAAAGCTGCCGGCAACAGGTCTGGTATGTAAAAAAATACAATAAATACGCATAAAACCAGGGCTTGACAATTGTAATCCCAAAATAAATCTCTTATACTAGAAACGTAAAATAAGCGTTGAAATTCTATTGATTCAGAAAAACAAGAGGAATGAGGAAATGGCAGCAGATACCAGAGTGGCTGTAATCGGCATTGTAATAGAAAAGGACGAATCCGTCGGAGCATTAAATGAAATTTTACATGAATATGCAGCTTATATTATCGGAAGAATGGGAATTCCATACCGGGAGAGAGGCATAAATATCGTAAGTATAGCAATCGATGCACCGCAGGATACCATCAGTGCACTGACCGGTAAAATCGGAAAATTACCGGGAATCAGTGTAAAAACAGCATATTCCAGTGTGGTGACCAGACATGAAGAATAGAGGAAAAGAGTTATTTAATAAGCTGTATCAGGATACACAGCTTACAGAGGCAGAATATAAAGAATTATTAGAACTGCATACCGATAAAGAAATTGCAGAGTACGGCTTTGAACTGGCGAGAAAAAGACAGAAAGAGACATTTGGAAATGAAGTCTATACCAGAGGACTGATTGAAATATCCAATTACTGTAAGAATGACTGCATCTATTGCGGCATCCGAAGAAGCAATCAGAATGCAGAACGTTACCGCCTGAGTGAAGAAGAAATCCTATCCTGCTGTGAAAGTGGTTATGCATTAGGGTTTCGTACCTTTGTCCTGCAGGGTGGCGAAGACGGCTACTACACAGATGATTTACTGGAAGATTTACTTCATAAGATAAAAGCTGCTTATCCGGACTGTGCCATTACACTGTCCTTAGGAGAGCGGAGCCGGGAGAGCTATGAAAGACTTTATACGGCAGGAGCAGACCGCTATTTATTACGTCATGAGACTGCGAATGAAGCCCATTATGGGAAGCTCCATCCGGCAGAAATGTCTCTTAAAAACCGCAAGCAGTGCCTGTATACCTTAAAGGAAATCGGTTATCAGGTGGGGTGTGGCATTATGGTAGGTTCTCCTTATCAGACCATAGATAATCTGGTGGAAGACCTTGCTTTTATGAAAGCATTCAATCCGCATATGGTAGGAATCGGCCCGTTTATTCCGCAAAAGGATACGCCGTTTGGAGAGATGGAGCCGGGAAGTCTTGAGATGACGCTGTTTTTACTGGCAATTATCCGCCTGATGCTGCCGAAGGTATTGCTTCCGGCAACTACAGCATTGGGAACTATCCATTCAAGGGGCAGGGAGCTTGGCATTTTAGCAGGAGGAAATGTGGTAATGCCGAATCTGTCACCGGTAAAGGTGCGGAAGAAGTATGCCCTTTACGATAATAAAATCTGTACCGGGGAAGAGGCAGCGGAATGCCGTGGATGTCTTGGCAACCGTATGGAATCCATTGGATATAAACTGGTGGTCTCAAGAGGAGATTCGCCATTTATATAAATAAAGGAAATACAAGAGGTATTTCTTAAATCACCATATAATAACCAACGGGAAAGAGCTTCTGACCCGGAAGAAAGGAAACATTATGTATAACAAAGCATCATTAAAGGCTGAAGAATTTATCTGCCACGAAGAGATTGAAGAGACTCTGGCATATGCTGAGGCAAATAAGGACAATCTTGCCCTTATTGACGAAATCATTGCAAAGGCAAAATTACGGAAAGGGCTTACTCACAGAGAAGCATCAGTATTGCTGGCCTGCGAGAACGAAGAGAAAATCCAGGAAGTATATGACCTTGCAGAACAGATTAAGAAAGATTTCTATGGAAATCGTATTGTAATGTTTGCACCATTATATCTGTCCAATTACTGTATCAATGGATGTGTGTATTGCCCGTACCATGGAAAAAATAAGCATATTGCCCGGAAGAAACTGACACAGGATGAAGTACGTCAGGAAGTAACAGCATTACAGGATATGGGACACAAACGTCTGGCAATTGAAGCAGGCGAAGACCCGGTGAATAACCCAATCGAATATATCTTAGAGTGTATTAAGACCATTTACAGCATTAAGCACAAAAACGGTGCAATTCGTCGTGTTAATGTAAATATTGCTGCAACAACCGTAGAAAATTACCGGAAATTAAAAGAGGCCGGAATCGGAACTTACATCCTTTTTCAGGAAACTTATCATAAAGAAAGCTATGAAAAATTACATCCAACCGGACCAAAGCATGATTATGCATATCATACCGAAGCCATGGACCGTGCCATGGAAGGCGGCATCGATGATGTTGGCTTAGGTGTACTTTTTGGATTGGAACTTTACAAATATGAATTTGCAGGACTTCTGATGCATGCAGAACATTTGGAGGCAGTGCATGGAGTAGGACCACATACCATCAGCGTGCCACGAATCAAACGTGCCGATGACATTGATCCGGATGTATTCGACAACGGCATCAGTGATGATATTTTTGCAAAAATCTGTGCATGTATCCGTGTGGCAGTTCCATATACCGGAATGATTATTTCTACCAGAGAGAGCCAGGCGGTACGTGAGAAAGTTATCCGCCTTGGTGTATCCCAGATTAGTGGTGGTTCCAAGACTTCCGTAGGCGGCTATGATCATCCGGAGCCGGAAGACGAGCGTTCCGAGCAGTTTGATGTCAGCGATACCAGAACTCTGGATGAGGTAGTACACTGGCTGATGGATATGGGTTATATCCCAAGCTTCTGTACTGCATGCTATCGAGAGGGAAGAACGGGAGACCGTTTCATGAGTCTGTGCAAGAACCAGCAGATTTTAAACTGCTGTCATCCGAATGCACTGATGACATTGAAGGAATATTTGATTGATTATGCTTCTGAAGATACCAGAAAAATCGGAGAAGCGTTGATTGCTAAGGAGATAGAGAAAGTACCAAATGAAAAAACAAGAGAAATTGCAAAACGTCATCTGAAAGAAATTGAGGAAGGACAGCGCGATTTCAGATTCTAGGAGGTCTTCAGCAATGTCATTGAATGAAACACCAGGTGCAAACCGGATATATATCGGTTTTTATGGCAAAAGAAACAGCGGAAAATCTTCTCTGATTAATGCATTTACCGGTCAGCAGGTAGCGATTGTATCGGATGTAGCGGGAACCACAACGGATCCTGTCTACAAGCCGATGGAGGTACATGGTATCGGTCCGTGTGTATTTATTGACACGGCAGGAGTGGATGATGTAGGCGAACTGGGGAAAATGCGTGTAGAGAAGACGGAAAAAGCCGCAGAGAAAACAGATGTTGCAGTGCTCTTGTTTTCCGGGGAGGAATATCAGGCAGAGTTAGAATGGTTCCACTATTTTAAGGAAAAGCATACACCGACCTTATGTGTACTGAGCAAAGCGGATACACTGACAGATTCAGATTCTATAGCAGCACAGCTTAAGGAAGAGACAAAACAGGAAATTCTTGTTATCAGCTCGAAAAGCAAGGAAGATATAGAAAAATTCAAAGAAGAATTAATAAGACTTGTGCCGGATGATTATGGTGAAGAAACCATAACCGGAGCACTGGTAGAAGAAGGAGATTTGGTCCTTCTTGTTATGCCGCAGGATATCCAGGCACCAAAGGGCAGACTGATTCTGCCACAGGTACAGACCATCCGTGATTTGCTGGATCATAAATGTCTGGTAATGAGTTGCACAACGGATAAGTTAGAGGATACGCTGGCGGCGCTGGTGCGACCACCGAAGCTTATTATTACCGACTCCCAGGTATTCCGTACAGTATATGATAAGAAGCCGCAGGAAAGTCTTCTGACCTCATTTTCCGTATTGTTTGCAGAGTACAAGGGAGATTTCGCTTACTACAAAGAGAGCGCAGCAGCCATTAGCAGTCTTACGGAAGAATCAAAGGTACTGATTGCAGAATGCTGCACCCATGCACCACTGAAAGAGGATATCGGCAGGGAGAAAATTCCGGATATGCTGAGAAAACGTATCGGAGCAGGACTGACAGTGGATATCGTCAGCGGAACAGATTTCCCAAAAGACTTATCTAATTATGATTTAATAATTCAGTGCGGAGCCTGTATGTTTAATAAAAAATATGTCATGACGAGAATTGAACGTGCAAAAGAACAGAAAGTTCCAATGAGCAACTATGGTGTTGCCATTGCATATCTGTCTGGAATTCTTGATAAAATCAGCTATTAGAAATGATGGAAAGGAAGCGTAACTATGTCAATCGAACGCGCGAGAGCATATTTAAAAGAATTTGGAATGGAGGAGCGGATTATGGAGCTGGCAGAATCCAGTGCGACAGTGGAACTGGCAGCAGAAGCGCTTCATTGTGAGCCGGAGCGTATTGCAAAGACGCTTTCTTTTCTGGTGGGAGAACAGCCGATTCTGATTGTAGCTGCAGGAGATGCAAGAATCGACAACCACAAATATAAGACAACCTTCGGAACCAAAGCAAAAATGATTCCGGCAGCGGCAGTGGAAGACTATATCGGACACGCCGTTGGCGGAGTCTGCCCTTTTGGAATCAAAGAGGGTATAAAAGTATATCTCGATGAAAGCCTGAAAAAATTTGAAACAGTATTTCCGGCATGTGGTAGTGGAAACAGTGCCATTGAGCTGACAATCCCGGAACTGGAGCAGTGCTCCGGATATTCAGAATGGGTTAATGTCTGCAAGGAGGAACAGCAAGCATGACACAATTATTACTGGCAATTATTTATCTTGCATTTATCAGTCTGGGACTGCCGGATTCCCTTCTTGGTTCCGCCTGGCCGACCATGTATCAGCAGTTTGGCGTGCCGATTTCCTATGCGGGAATTATTTCCATGATTATATCCGCCGGAACAATTGTATCCAGCCTGCAAAGCGACAGACTTACGAAGAAGCTTGGAACCGGAAAAGTAACTGCAATCAGCGTAGCTGCAACGGCGGTGGCTTTGTTTGGATTCTCTTTTTCCCACTCCTTCTGGGCATTGTGTCTGTGGGCAATTCCCTATGGTCTTGGTGCAGGAAGTGTAGATGCGTCTTTAAACAATTATGTGGCATTACATTATGAAAGCCGCCATATGAGCTGGCTCCATTGTATGTGGGGTCTTGGAGCAACGGCAGGTCCTTACATCATGGGAATCGCACTTTCCATGGGGCAGGGCTGGAATATGGGCTATCGATATATTGGAATCATTCAGGTTGTGTTGACTGCAGTGCTTGTTTTCAGTCTTCCATTGTGGAAAGGGCGGAAAAGTACGACCGAAAATTTGCAGAATGCAGAAATGGAACAGTTACTGGAGAATGTATCAGAAAAAGCTGACACAACAGCAGAAAAGGCTTTGTCACTCCGTGAAATCTTAAAAATTGCAGGAGCCAAAGAAGTGATGCTTTGCTTCTTCTGTTACTGCGCACTGGAGCAGACCGCCGGATTATGGGCAAGCAGTTATCTGACTTTACATAAAGGTGTGTCAAGCGAAACAGCAGCAATCTTTGCAAGTCTCTTTTATATTGGAATAACGGTTGGGCGCGCCATAAGTGGCTTTATCACAATGAAATTAAATGATACACAGATGGTGCGGCTGGGACAGAGTATTATTATCCTTGGAATAATGGCAATGGTGCTTCCGGGAAGCAATGTATTGGCACTGGCAGGACTGATTCTCATAGGACTGGGATGTGCGCCGATTTATCCTTGTGTCATTCATTCCACACCGGCACATTTTGGCGCAGACAAATCCCAGGCAATCATTGGTGTGCAGATGGCATTTGCCTATATTGGAATATTGGCGATGCCGCCGCTGTTTGGCGTGCTTGCCAGCAGGATTTCTGTGGCACTGCTGCCGTGCTATTTATTTGCAATACTGGTTGTAATGGTAATCATGCATGAACTTTTAACAAAGAAAACGACATAAGCGTCGGAAAAAGTACAGCAGAGGAAATGGGAGCGTGTTATGTTTCAGTTACTTGAACTAATCGAAAATGAAGAGGACAGGGAATTTTGCAGGAAGTTGAGTGAGCAGTTTGACTCTGCAATGTACCATGTGGCATATGGAATTTTAAAGAATTCTGCAGATGCGGAAGATGCTGTGCAGGAAAGCTATATTGCAATTATAAATAATTTAGATAAAATTTCTCGTGAAAACTGTCATAAAGCGTGGAATTATATTGTTACTATAGATAGGAGCAGAGCAATTAATGTATATCGTAGGCGGAACCGCGAAAGCAAGATGGACGAGGATACGATTGAAAATCTGCTGCAGGAGTCTCAGGGAGACGGAGAATTCTTTGAACTTCCGGATGGCAGCAGCATGTCAGAACTTATCGGCAGAATGAAATATCCATATAAGGACGTATTATATTTACGATATTATAATGAATTGAGCTATGAAGAAATTGCAACTGCTCTTGATACAACAGTTGACAATGCAAGACACATTTCCAGCAGGGCAAGGAAGAAACTGCAGGAAAAGTTAGAGAAGGGGAATTCATTATGACAGAACAGGAACTGAAGGATGCCATCACATCGGCGTGTGAGGCAGATTATAAGCACGCAATGGCTGCACCAAAGCATCGCTTTTCAAGGATATTTCGAAAGAAAATAAAAGTGCTGCTGCAACCGGACATGGGAAAACATACGATACCGGCACTTTATCCGGTGCATGGCAGACGTCGCGTCATTGTGGTTGTGGCAGTGCTGGTATTACTTCTTGGAACAACCGTAATGGGCAGAAGCTTTTTCCAGAGCCTGCTCGGAAAATATATTCTGACCGGGTATACCGACCATGTGCAACTGAATCTGGGCGAACCGGAGAATCTGGAAATGGTGGCAATAGAGGACAATGAGAAGAACACAATGGGGATTGGTGCTGAACCGGATTCAGAGGAAGATTTCGAATTTGTCTGCAAGAAACCGCAGTGGGTGCCGGAAGGGTATACCTTGGAAAGGGAAGAGTATAAAGAGGATTTTCAGTTATATCAGAATAATTATGTAAATAATGATGGAAAATATGCATTATATCAGCAGATGCGTAATGATAGAGTGGATAATATAGGAATCAGTTCCAATGGGGGTGAACAACAGGAAGTTATGATTGAGAATTTTAAAGGATATTTTATCCCGGATGATGTGCTGGATGAAGAGAAAGGAAATCTTGTTTGGGAAGATGGAACGTATCTTTATATGATGGTAGGAGATTTGACAAAAGAAGAATTAATCAGGATGGCAGAAACAATAAAATAGTAAGTGAAATAAAAAATTATCACCCAAAATTAAAAAAATGGAAAAAATTGTCATAAAACCTCTTTTTCATTTGTTACATAAGTAGAACAGGTGGAAAGGAGGTTTTACGATGGAAAGAAAAATATTAAAAAAGAAAATCCTGGGTATTTTTTGCACGCTATGTCTTTGTATATGCATGATGAGTGGCAGTACAGTAGTGTATGGTGCAGGTGTGGATAGTTGTGTAGATAGAATTGCAGAAGGAAGATATGCGAATATTTCTATGTACCATACGAACTTAATGAAAAGTGGCTCTACTTTTACGGCGTATGCCAGTGTATATGCAAAGGTAAAGGCATCCATATCAATTACCATGACATTGCAGAGACAGTCAGGTACAAGCTGGTCAGATGTAACAAGCTGGTTTGATTCCGCAACAGGCTCTGGCTTGGAGTTGTCTAAAAATTACGTCGCAGGCACAAGAGGAAATTATCGTGTACGTGCAGTTTATACTGTGAATGGTGAAACAATAACAACATATAGCAGTACAGTTGCCTATTAGCAGTAAAGGGAGAAAGTTATTTCGAGATATAAGAATGAGCAAAAAATACGGGAGAAAAGCACGAGAGGCATGAGCAATATTTATATCGACGGTAAAATCGGTATATCAGAGGATGAAAAATGAACATATTCACAATCAAAATCATAGCATTAATCTTGATGCTGATGGACCATATAGGCGAGTTCTTTCCGGACTCGCCTATATGGTTTCGGTGGCTGGGAAGATTAGCGGCACCGATGTTTTTCTATGCACTGGCGGTGGGGTTCCAACATACAAGAAATCGAAAGAAATATCTGCTGCGTCTATATCTGGCAAATGTCGGAATGGTATTTTTTAATCAGATTATGTGTATGCTGCAGAGAAAACTGGACTATGTGGCGTATCAACCGAAAAATCATAATATATTTACAACCCTGTTTTGCGCCGGCGTGCTTATCTGTATATGGGAAAACCGGAAAGAGAAGAAAAAGTTTTTTACATACATTGGGATATATATCTTCTGGCAGGCTATGGTGATGGGACTTGCAATTCTGGCAGAGGCGTTTGATTACATATGGCGCGGTAATGCGCTGTTGCAAACAGTCTTACGGACAAATTATATTTTCCCACTACTGGGTGGAATCTGGGATGCGGAAGGCGGCATGTTCTTTATTGTGCTGGGAGTATGGCTGTATTGTGCAGTAGAGAACAAGTGGAAGCTTGCACTGCGTTATATCCTGTTCTGTGGGGCGTATATGTTTATGTGCCAGGGAGATATCCTGTATCGGATTATGAGCAGGTTTTCTTTTTGGGGCTATCATAAATTAGCGGATGTCATATATTTTGGCAGTTCATTTGTGGGTATTCCTCTTGGAACATCGGATTTATCCCTGCTTACGGAGTTCTATCAATGGATGATGATAGGCGCATTGCCAATCATGCTTGCATGTAACGGAAAGCGTGGCAAAAGCCTTAAATGGCTGTTTTATGCGGCATATCCGCTGCAATTTCTGGTATTGTATGGTATAAGTTATTATAAAATATTATAAATAAGAAAGGTATATCGGCTGCTGCCGGTATACCTTTTTTGCGGGAAATTCGCAAAGCGTATTTCTTACATTTTCCGGTATCTGGTAAGGAAACCACAGGGAAACTGTTTCGTTAATAATTCACAAAAATTTCCTATTTGTGCACATTGATAAGAAATCACTGTGAAACATCTACAAAAAATCCAAAACAAATTAGTAAAAATCACCATAAAATAAGGGAAAACGATTACCTAAATAAGAATTGACCGACAATTTCGGGTGAAATATAATCAGCTTATCAAACAAAAAGCGCGCAGATTGTTTTGGAAGATACTGATGAAGGATGTATAGGAGGAATGTTTATGAGTAAAGTGATGAAAAAAATAATTGCATTTTGCTTTATGGCAGTATTGACGATAGCCATGATACCGCAGACAATAAAAGCAGACGAAGCAACGGATGCAAAGAAAGCAGTATATGTACAGGTGCCGCAGGACTGGGAAAATCCATGTGTCTGGGCATGGGATGATGATGGAAATAATGCATTTGAGGCGTGGCCGGGCGAAGAGATGGACGCAGACAGCGCAAATGAAGGCTGGTATTACATCTGGGTTCCAACCTGGGTAAATCATGTGATTGTAAATGCCAATGATGGAAATGTCCAGACTGCAGAGCAGGTGCTGGATGGAGAAAAGGACTGCTGGATTACCGTAACAGACGCAGATAATGCAGAAGTAACCTATGACAAGCAGACCACCGGTGAGACACCGGAATATGTGGAGAAATTTGCAATCCATGCAAAAGTAGATGCAGCCTGGGAAAATCCTTGCCTCTGGGCATGGTCAGCACCGGATGGAACTAACGCATTTGAAGCATGGCCGGGCATGGAAATGAAGCAGGATGACAACGGCTGGTATACCGCCAAAGCTCCAATCTGGGTAAATTCGATTATTATCAATGCTAACGAAGGAAGTGTTCAGACCGATGACATTTCTATTGATGCCGCAGAAGTCTGGGTTACAGTAGATGCAGACGGAAAAGCAGATTTTAGTTATACAGACCCGGATAAAGCAGAGGTGGCAAATATAACCGTACATGTAATCACACCGTCTGACTGGGATGCACCTTGCCTTTGGGCATGGTCGGCACCGGACGGAACCAATGCATTTGCATCCTGGCCGGGCGAAGCCTTAGAAGAAGGCGAAAATGGATGGCTCATAAAAGAAGTACCGGGCTGGGTAAATTCCATTATTGTCAATGGAAATGAAGGAGGTGTTCAGACCAGTGATATTTCTGTGGATGCAGGAAAGGATATCTGGCTTGTGGTAAAAGATGCCGATAATTTTGAAGTAAGTTATGAAGAGCCACAGGTAGATGTGGCAGCAGAACCGGCAACCGAAGCTCCGGCAGAGACAGCAGAAGCAGGAAGCAACAATACTGCTCCAATCGTAATCGGTATTGTAGTTATTGCAGCAGCAGTTGTGATTATAATAGTTGTAGCGAAGAAAAATGCAAAAAATAAATAAAGATTAAACAAATAAGAACCAAGAAAAAGTCACAAGTAAAAGACAGGAGGACAGAAGTGAGAAGAAGAGTTAGAAGTAAATTGATGTCAATGGCACTTACACTTACCATGGCAGCAGGATTGTTAAGCGGCTGTGGTGGAAACAGCGTGTCAGAGACGGATAAGACTACCATAACAATCTGGCATGATAAAGAAGATGCAGTGGCGGAAGTCCTTCAGAAGAAACTGGAGGAACTGGAACCGGATGTGCATGTTGTGCTGGAGAAGAAAAGTGATTTGACAGAAAGCCTTAAGATGGTGGGAAGTGACCCGAAAGCAGCACCGGATATGTATTTCTTTGCCCATGATAAAATTGGAGTATATGCAGAGATGGATATTCTTGCACCGATTACAGACATTATCCCGGAAGAGGAACTGGATGTATATATGGATAATACCTTAGAGGCAGCAACCTACAAGGGAGAAATCTATCAGCTTCCTGTCTATTACGAGACTTTGTTATTCATGTATAACCGGCTTTATATGAAGGATGATGAAGTGCCGCAGACTACGGAAGAACTGTATCAGTATATGCAGGATAACACTGCCGGCGGACATTATGGCTTTGTGGAACAGCACAGTACGCCATACTATGCAGCAGGCTGGATCAATGGCTTTAATGGTACGATTCTCTCAGCCGATGGCACACCGGGGCTGGATTCCAAAGAAACCATTGCAGCCCTGGAATATCACAAGAAATTTGTGGATTTGATGCCGGGCGAGACGGAGTATGCAACGGTAAATACCCTGTTTAAAGAAGGTATGGCACATTCTACCATTGCAGGGCCTTGGCTGGTGCCAACCGTAAGAGAAAGCGGAATGGACGTTGGCGTGGCAGCAATGCCGGTAATTGACGAGACCGGAAATCCGATTTCTCCATATATGGGAGTGCAGGGAATTCATGTGCTGAAAAATGCTGCAGAAAATAAGAAGGATGCAGTAGAAAAAGTACTTCGTGCCCTAATGGATCCGGAAGTAGAGGTGGATCTTGCAAAAGCAAGCGGCTGTGCACCGGCGATGGAAAGCTGCTATGAAATGGATGAAATCACATCAGATGAAGTGGTTATGGCAATGCACGATACCGCAGAACATGCAGTACCGATGCCGAATATTCCGGAAATGGATGTAATGTGGACGGTGGTTGGTAATCTTTTAACCGATGTCAACATGAGTGGAAAAGATGTGACGGAAAGTGCAGAGGCGGCGCAGCAGGAGGCGTTGCAGTTGATTGAAAGTATGAGGTAACAAATTGAAGAAAAATAAGAAAAAAGAAATCCTGTTTGCCTATTCCTGGTCGGCACCATCCCTGATACTGATTTTGCTCATCGTAATCTTTCCAATCCTGTATACCGGGTACATTTCACTGACCAATATGAATGTGTATAACTGGAATAATTATGAACTGATTGGACTGAAAAATTATAAGGATGCCCTGCTGGTGCTGGATAATGGCTTTATACAGGCATTTCTGGTAACGATTTTATGGACAATTATAAACATGGTGTTGCAGCTTATCATAGCATTCTTGCTGGCAAATCTGCTGAACCTAAAGCGGCTCCGCCTGAGAAATCTATATAAGACGCTGCTGATTTTCCCCTGGGCAATGCCGGGCTATGTATCCATTCTTCTGTGGAAAACAGGAATGTTTAACTCCCAGTTTGGCTTGCTCAATCAGTGGCTGGCAAAGTACAACATCGGGCCGGTAAAATGGCTGGGCAGCGATGGTATGGCATTTTTATGCTGTACCACCGTAAACCTCTGGCTGGCACTTCCATTTATGATAACGATTATGGACGGTGCATTGCAGAGTATTGAAAAGAGCTTTTACGAAAGTGCTGTTTTGGACGGAGCAACCTGGTTACAGAAAATGTGGTATATTACGATTCCGATGATCAAGCCAATCATTGCACCATCGGTCGTAATTACAACATTCACCACCTTTAAGCAGTTTGATATCCTGTTCCTGCTGACGCAGCAGGTGGGTGCCAAGACCGGGTCGAATCTGCAGACAATCCTGACCTATGCCTATGAAAAGGCATTTATAACGAACAATTACGGCTACAGTTCTGCAATTTCCATGATAATATTTGTCATTTTGATTGTATTTTCTGTGCTGACCAATATGAAGCCAAAGGAGGAGACGGACTAACATGAAGAAACGAACCAGAGAAAATATTGGACTCGTCTTTGCAAATATCTTTCTTATCCTGCTTTGCTTTGTGGTATTGGTGCCGGTATTGTATGCATTTTCCGTGTCCCTAAATGCGGATAACAGCTTATTGAGTACAAATTTTTCTTTCCTTCCGAAGCATTTCACCCTGGCAAATTATAAAGCAGTATTTACGGAAAAACCGATTATGCTGTGGCTGAAAAACAGTCTGATATTAGCGGTAGTAACCCTTGGAATTTCCCTTGGAACAGGAATTCCGGCGGCATATGTTTTCTCCAGAAAGGAATTTCCGGGCAGAAAAGCAATCCTTCGGACATTGATACTGCTCTATGCATTTCCATCCCTGCTTTCCATGACAGCGCTGTATAAGCTGCTGTCACCCATGGGACTGATTAATACCAGAACAGGTCTGATTATTGTATACACGGGAACCATGGCAGTATTTGCCCTGTGGAATATGAAAGGATATTTTGACACGATTCCGGTAGAAATTGAAGAGGCGGCAATGATTGACGGTACAACGCCTGTGCAGCTTGTGACGAGAATCGTACTGCCGCTTGCAAAGCCGACTATCGCAGTAACAGCCATGATGGTGCTTATCTATGTATGGAATGAATACATTTTTGCAATCAATTTTATGACAGGTTCCGATACCTATACGTTAGCAGCAGGCTTATATTCCCTGCAGGCAACGGAAATGAGCGGAAGCTGGCCGATATTTGCGGCAGCGTCCATTGTGGTATCGATACCAATTCTGATTGTGTTCTTTGCACTTCAGAAAAATATGACAACCGGACTGACCTCCGGAGGTGTAAAAGGTTAAGAAAGGCTGGACAGAGAATGAACAAAAGTGCAATTTTACATATACCCATGTCACAGTATGCATATGGAACAGACGAAGAGCATGTGACAATCCGGCTCCGTACAGCCAAAGATGACATCAAACGCTGCTGGCTGTATTTCGGAGATCGGGCATGCCGCCTGACACCGGTAATTTTCACGGAAGCAGAAATGCATGTGGTGGCAGGCAGCGAATTATTTGACTATTATGAGGTGAAGCTGGTGCACCCTTATAAGCGGCTCTGCTATTATTTCCGGCTGGAAAGTGGGTCGGAAGAAATCTATTATTACGGAGACTGCTTCAGTGCGAAGCTGGTGGATGACCGCTCCGAATATTACCAGCTTCCTTTTAATCACAGGGCAGACATTGTAAGACCGCCGGAGTGGGCGAAGGATGCCGTTATTTACAACATTTTTCCGGACAGCTTTGCTACAGGAAAAACGTATATCAGCGGCAGACCGACAGAATCCACCTTTGAAGGAAATGTGGTAAGAGGAAAGCTGGGAGGCTGTCTTAAGGGCATTACCGAAAATGTGGATTACCTGAAAAACCTTGGCGTCAATGCCATCTACATTAATCCGATATTTGCAGCAGGCGAATATCATAAATATGATTTGCTGGATTATTTTCACATTGACCCATGCTTTGGAACAAATGATGATTTTAAAGAGCTGGTGGACACCTTCCATGCCAACGGAATCCGGGTGATTATTGATGGTGTATTTAATCATTGCGGCTGGCATTTCCCGGCATTTGAGGATGTGGTGCAGAAAGGCGAAGCATCCGATAAAAAGGACTGGTTCTATGGATTGCAATTCCCGGTTATCCGCCCCGAAGACCCGGAGGAGTATCCGAATTACGAATGCTTCGGTTACGAGCGGATGATGCCAAAGCTTGATACGGCAAACCCGGAAGTGGCAGATTTTATCTGCAAAGTAGGGAGATACTGGGTGGAAGAATTTCACACAGATGGCTGGCGGTTAGATGTGGCAAGTGAGATTAATGATGCCCTGTGGCGCAGATTCTACCGGGAGGTAAAAGAAGCCAATCCGGAGGCAATCTTAATTGGTGAAGTCTGGGAGACTGCCAATCACTGGCTGGATGGAACCATATTTGATTCAACGATGAATTATGATTTCCGGAAACACTGTAAACGCTTCTTTGGAGAAGAGAGTATCAGCAGTGCAGCATTTGACAGCCGGGTTACGAATATGCGGATGCGTTACCGGGAACAGACGGTATTTGCACAGTTAAACCTTTTAGACAGCCATGATGTGAGCCGGTTCTATTCCCTTTGCAATGAAAATGAATGGCAGTACCGGCTGGCACTGATTTTCCAGATGACATTTCCGGGTATGCCATCCATTTTCTATGGTGATGAGCTTGGCGTAACTGGAATTGAAGAGGCGGACTACCGGCAGGCAATGCCATGGAAAAAGGCATGCAAAGCAAAAACAATGGAAGAAAAGGGACTCCGGGAAAAATCTGGTGAACAGAATTCGGGCGATACTCTTTTTGACTTTATGCAAAGCCTGATTCGGTTGCGCCTGCATGAAGAACTGCTGCGAAGAGGTGATTTCCGTACGGTTTACACCCAGGAAAAAGGCGGACTCTACATTTATGAAAGATATAGTGCTACAGAGCGGATTCGTGTTATGATAAACAGGAATGAAGAACCGATGGACGTTGCGGCATTTCTGGCAGAGCCGGGCAGTGGACAGAGTGAGATTGTGTTGGTGCATGGACTGCTGGGAAGTAAATTAGACGGCTACGGTTATGTAATAATAAAAGGCAGAGTGGAAGAGTGATAGCACGCATTGCATGGTAACAGGATATCGGGCAATAGCATGTAGATATGATGGCGGAAAATTATTTTGGCGCAGAAAGGACAGAAAATGGCGGTTACGATTAAGGATGTGGCAAAGCAGGCAGGAGTGTCTACGGCAACGGTCTCAAAGGTTATGAATGGCTCTTATTCCATTTCTCGGGAGACCATAGACCGGGTGAAAAAGGTTATGCAGGAACTGGATTACCATCCGAATCTCCGGGCGAGAAATTTTGTCACACAGTCTACAAAGACCATTGTCTTTGTGACCTCGCTGGGGAAGAATGCAGGATTTGCCAACCCGCATATGTTTGAAATGGTGTGTGGGATGGAGCATGTCTTAACGGAAAAAGGCTATAGCCTTGTGATAAAGAATATGTCATCTGTAGAAGCGAGGGATTATATCCACAAAGCAGCAGAAGAGAAGGTGGCAGACGGCTATATCATTCATGCGGCTGTTATTTCTAAAGAACTGGATGAAATGATTTTTCAGGAATCCATTCCCCATCTGGTGATTGGCAATCCTAACTTTACCAGCCATTTCTGCTGGATTGATATTGATAACCGCCTGGCGGGTGAACTGGCAGCGAAACATCTGCTGGAGCAGGGCTGCCAGTCCCTTGCATTTATTGGCGGAACGGAAGAGGATAAGATTTCCATGCACCGTCTGGACGGCGTGTTGTCGGTTTTGAATGATCATGATGTGCTGGTGCCGAAGGATTATGTGCAGCGCGGGGAATCCCAATGTGACAGTGGATATGAGATGACCAAAGAGATTCTTTCTAATAAAGTAAGACCGGATGGCATCATCTGTGCCAATAATTACATTGCTTATGGCTGCGTCAATGCACTGCATCATGCCGGAATAGAGATACCTTCGGATATCAGGGTCATTACTTTTGATGATTATCCATTTTCACAGATATTGAAACCGCAGCTGACCGTAGTAAATATTGATATGTATGACATGGGAATACAGGCGGGAAAATACATCCTCCAGAAAATCAGAAAACCGAATCTGTATGCCCAGTCTTATATTACAATCCCGACATTGATTGTAAGGCAGTCGACCTGATATCGTAGCTGACTGATATCGCAGCAATCAGATACGGCAGTTAATCAGACCCGATGGTCGGTTGGAAATAACAGTTTGCCGGGAAGATAGAAACTACGAAAACACGCTTAGTCCGAGTACTTTTTTAGTACAAGGTCTAAGCGTGTTTCTTTGGTTAAATTCTTAAATCAAGATTTATTTACTACAGGAATTGCGGTACTGTACCGGTGTCATCTCGTATTTCTTTTTAAAGAGGCGGTTGAAATGCTCTACATTCTGATAACCCACGGAGTATGCAATGTTTTCAACAGTCATATTTCCGTTCTTTAAAAGAGTTCTTGCTTTTTTCATGCGGACACCCTGAACCAGTTCAACGAATGTTTGACCGGATTTTTCCTTAATATATTTGGAAATGTACGGCTCAGAGAGATGGAACTGTTTTGCCATATCCTCTAAGGTAACGGTCTGGTAGTTTGTCTGAATGTAATTCTTCATTTCCATTAAGCGCTTATCCTGAATCTCAACACTGGATTTTATGGAAGGAACCTGGTTTACTGCAACAACCAGTGCGCTGATAGAGGATCTGATGATATCGTCGTCGATGCCAACACCCCAGTACATCTGACCATAGCAGGTGATTCCTACATAGGACATAGCTTTGGAAGAAGAACCATGGCTCAAAGCGTGCTCTTCGTATACGGACAGCTCATAGCTGATGCCGAAGTACTGTTTGATAATGTTGCTGACAGCATCCAGACGGCCATTTCCGTTGGCACTTACCAGGTGGTTCTGTCCACCATGAACAATAGTAGCTTCTGCCATAATACCATCCACCTGTTTGAAGTGGCATTCTTCAATCTGGAAGTAAGGCTGGCGTTTTACATACTTATCTTCAAAGATTTCATATACCCACTGTGGAGACAGCTCTTTGTGCTCTTCATCGGAAACATGTTTTACCAGATAACCGACTTCCTCACGCATTTTCTCTGGCAGAGAAATGCCAAAGTTCTGTTTCAAAATGTAGTTTACGCCACCTTTACCGGACTGGCTGTTGATACGGATAACGTCAGAATCGTAAGTTCTGCCCACATCCATTGGGTCAACCGGAAGATAAGGGACAGACCACTCGTTGAGTTTTTTCTCTTCACGCCATGCCATACCTTTGGCAATGGCATCCTGATGGGAACCGGAGAAAGCGGTAAATACCAGATCACCGGCATATGGCTGACGTTCGTAAACGTGCATTCTGGTAAAACTTTCATATTTCTCACGGATTGCAGGCAGGTTAGAGAAGTTAAGTTTCGGATCAACGCCGTGTGAGAACATATTCATGGCAAGTGTGATGATATCTACATTACCGGTACGCTCACCATTACCGAAAAGAGTTCCTTCGATACGGTCGGCTCCGGCAAGAATACCAAGCTCTGCGTCACAGACACCGCAGCCACGGTCATTGTGTGGATGCAGGGAAAGTGTTACGGCATCACGATATTTCAAATGTTTGTGAATGTATTCTACCTGAGTGGCAAATACATGCGGCATTGCATTTTCGACAGTGGTTGGAATATTAATGATTGCTTTATTAGAAGCCTTTGGCTGCCATACATCAAGTACTGCGTTGCAGACTTCCACGGCATAGTCCACTTCAGTTCCCGGAAAGCTTTCCGGGCTGTATTCGAAGGAGAAGTTACCTTCAGTCTCAGAAGCCAGTTTATTCAAAAGCTTTGCCCCGTCAATGGCGATCTGTTTTACTTCCTCTTTACTCTTTTTAAATACCTGCTCACGCTGTGCAACAGAGGTAGAATTGTAAAGATGAATGACTGCGTGCGGAGCACCTTTTACCGCTTCAAAGGTTTTCTTGATGATATGCTCTCTTGCCTGGGTCAGAACCTGGACGGTAACATCGTCCGGAATCATATTGCGGTCGATTAAGGCGCGCATAAAGTTGTATTCTGTCTCGGAAGCAGCAGGGAAACCAACTTCAATTTCTTTGAAACCGATTTTAACCAGCATTTCAAAGAACTGCAGCTTTTCTTCTAAGCTCATCGGCTCAATCAGAGCCTGGTTGCCATCACGTAAATCAACGGAGCACCAGATAGGCGGCTTGTCGATATAATCCTTCTTTACCCAGTCATAAGTACATTCAGGCGGCATAAAATATGCACGCTGATATTTTTCGTATCCTTTCATATTGAACCTCCAAAAAAATATTCTGATTATGTTGCAGTGTTACTCGCGTAAAAAAAATCTTCCGTCTCTATCATTCGAAGATGAATCATAGAGACGAAAGAAAACTTTCGCGGTACCACTCTATTTCATGTTGTTACATGCACTCATTAGCACTATCATGCCATTCCCGGGTAACGGTGGGAGTCCGTCGCGACCTACTATAGGGTTCAGCCGGCAGCTTCAAGGCGAGTTCACTGTATTCCTTCTGCCGTCTTGCATCAACCGGCGGCTTTCTGAGAGAATTCCTGACAGTTACTATTCCTTTTCATAGCCTTTTTCAAATGTCTTTGGTAATACTAACACAAAAAAGTGCATTTGTGTATGATTAAATTTAATCACTTATATTGATATATTTTAATAAGGAATCTGACCGCTCTTGCTATATTTATTCCAAACACTCTGATACTGGAAAGTTGCCACAATAGCATAAATTGCTGCCACAAGAATCAGCCATCCGCCAAAAATTCCTGACGAAAGGAATACGAAAATGGTATTAATGACGCCATAGACACAAAGTAAAATAGAGCATACACGGCTCTGCGCAAGATGAATAGCAAGTCCGAGTCCGAGCATAATTGCAGCATCAATCAGTGAGGTATAAGTATGTAAAAAAGCAATAAGAAGCAGATTAATTCCTACACATATATAAATGATAACAGAAGAAGCAATAATATTTCCTCTGTATTTCTTACAGAGTGGAGAATGATAGAAATCGTGTTTACTCATTCCCTGTGGAACCTGATTCGGTGCAGCGTATGGATTGCCATAAGGATATTGCTGAGCATTGTTAAACTGAGGCTGTCCATTATAAGGGTTCTGCTGAGCATTGTTAAACTGAGGCTGTCCATTATAAGGGTTCTGCTGAGCGTTATTAAATTGGGGCTGTCCATTATAAGGATTTGGCTGTCCGTTGTATGGACGCTGGTTTGGCATTGGAGCCGGTGCACCGCAGTTCGGGCAGGTTCTAAAGTTATCCGGATATTGTGTTCCGCATGATTGACATTGCATAAAATGTCTCCCCCTTTTGTATTCATTATATTATATAAGGTAATGCAGATGTATTGTATTCAGGTCGTTGACAGAATGAAATCATCTTTCTCTCAAAAACCTTAAAAATATCATCGAATCACCTATATCATATCATTTTATCTGTTTTCCTGATATCTGTAAACAGTAAAATAAGAAGAAATCCCCATCTGCCTTACACGCTGGCATCAATATGCGCAGCTTTTTTGCGGAGCCCGGAAAGATGGATATTAATTTCACGTCGTACAGACTGAGCAGTGACAGGTTCTTCACCAGACTTATCGTCATGCTCTGCTTTGACCAAATCGGCAGTGTGCTTATCTGAGCCATCATCCGCTGCACCCACAGACTCTTCGGCAGAATCTGAACCGGAAGAGATTTCTGCATTATCGGTAGAATCGGATGTCGTTGCATCGGTTGAATCGGCAGAACTTTTATCCTTATCGGCTGGACTTACATCTTCGTAAGGCTCTTTGTCCGGTTTCGTCTGATATTCCGGCGTCTTGGTATAATCATTGTGTTCTTTTTCAATGGCATAGGTACGCTTTAAAATCTGCTCTAACATAGCCTTTTTCTTGGCTTTTGGAATGTGGGGGTCATTGGAAACTGTCTTAACTTCAGACATAAACTGCCCCATTTTATAGAGTTTTAGCTTTTCAACGTCCTTTTTGGTACGGCAGTTTTGAAGCTGTTTACGGTAAGCTGCCACTTCTTCCTTTAGCTTTTCATGTTCTTTTAGGGCATCCGGATTGACTTTTTCTAAATACTGTTCTTCCTCCGGAGTTAATTCCTGACCGGAATCTAATTTTGCCTGAAGCTCCTGCTGGAAATTACTTTCATGCATCTGGGAAATCTGTTCCTGATAATGTTGTAACAGGCGTTCCTCCTGGGTCAGCTCCTGGTTCCGTTCTTTTTTGGTGGGACGCTGCGGGAGCCCCTGTTCCTTCTTGCGTTGGGAAAGAACCACAAGTGAGTTTTCGAGTTTGAGATTCATATCTTTTCCTCCTTGAAAAGTTCTGTGAAAATCCATTTTCACATATGCTGTTTATGAGAATCTACTATATAAATAATATCGGCAAAATAAAATAAGACTTTACAACAAAACAAACAATTGCTATTCTAAATATTAAGTAATTTAAGAGGAGGACATTTTATGTTTAACAGTAACGTGCTGTGGATTCTTGCGGCATTTGTGGTATATATGGGTGTGATGATTGCCATAGGTGCGAAATATATGAAAAGTACAAAGAATTCAGAAGATTATTTTCTTGGAGGAAGAGGCTTAAGCGGCTGGGTGGCAGCATTAAGCGCACAGGCATCTGATATGAGCGGATGGCTTCTGATGGGACTTCCGGGTGCGGTATATGCATTTGGAACCGGTCAGGCATGGATTGCTATTGGACTGTTTATTGGAACGGTCTGCAACTGGATATTTATTTCCGGAAGACTGCGCAGATATACCATCCGTGCCAATAACTCCCTGACTTTACCGGAGTATTTCCAGAATCGTTTCCATGATAAGAAGAATGTGTTGTTGTGTATTTCTTCTATAGTAATAGTCGTATTCTTCCTGGTATATACTGCATCTGCATTTGCAGCAGGCGGAAAATTGTTCCATGCAGTAACCGGTGTTGATTATACCGTAGCTTTAACCATCGGTGCAGTTGTTATTTTACTGTATACCTTCATGGGAGGTTTTATGGCAGTATGTGTAACAGACTTTATCCAGGGAATGCTGATGCTGGTTGCACTTCTTGCGGTGCCTCTGATGGCATATGCGGTGGTAAGTGGCAATGGCGGATTAAGAGAACTTTTAGATGCCAGCGGAGTAGCAGGAGGAAGCGATTCCTATATGAGCCTCTGGCAGAACGGTGGAGAGCCATATCGTGCCATCGATATTATTTCACAGCTCGCATGGGGATTGGGATATTGCGGAATGCCTCATATCCTGACCAGATTTATGGCGGTAAAGAGCCAGAAAGAATTAAATAAATCCAAAGGTATTGCAATTGTCTGGGTAGCATTATCTTTAACCTTTGCCTGCATCATCGGTGTGGTTGGAAGAGCGTACCTGTATCCGGAAGTGCTTGGAAGCGCCGGGGCAGATTCTGCGGAAAATGTATTCATTAATATGATTACACATTTGTTTACGAAGCAGTATGCATTGCCGTTTGTTGCAGGAATCTTCCTGTGCGGAATCCTTGCAGCAATTATGTCTACTGCAGATTCACAGCTTTTAGTAACTGCATCTTCCGTATCAGAAGATATATACAAAGGTGTAGTAAATAAAGAAGCAAGTGATAAAAAGGTTCTTATGGTCAGTCGTATTACCGTAGTGGTAGTTGCGATTATTGCTTATATCATTGCACTGAATCCGAACAATTCCATTATGGGACTGGTATCCAATGCATGGGCAGGCTTTGGCGCTGCATTTGGACCACTGGTAGTATTGTCACTATTCTGGAAGCGTACGAACAAACCGGGAGCAATTGCAGGAATTGTATCCGGTGGTGTGGCAGTTATCATCTGGGATTATATTCCTTTGATGAAAAACGCAGACGGTGCCATGGTAACACTTGGAACCGGAACCGGAATCTATTCCCTTCTGGTAGGATTCTTCTTAAGTTTAATCTGTATCGTAATTGTGAGTCTTTGTACCAAAGCTCCAAACGAAGAAATGCAGAAAGAATTTGCAGACGTTGCTGACAAGAGCATAGAATTATAATAGAAAAGAAAAGCTGTTTATTTGCAAGGGGCAAAAGGGTGCCGGCAAGTAAACAGCTTTTTATAATGAAAAAACAAGGCAGAAGTGAAAATACCGAAAAAAAGATAGAAAATGGATTGTATACAAAAAAATACAATTTTTCTGAAAAAAGTATTGCAAAAGCGAAACCTGTCGTGTATACTAATCCTTGCTGTGACATTGATAGCGTAGAAGCGTGAGGTTGCTGCCCGCTGTGGCAGGTTTTCCGTGGAGCGAATGTCAAGTTAGGAAACTGGCGACAAGTCACTGTATCACGAATATGGTCTACAGAGGTAGAAACAACGTGTGTAAAGCTTATGACACACACGGAGAAGTGTACAGTCACCGCTTGTCGTACTGAATTAAAGTGCGAAAAGGAGGCGACTTTTTTTATGGCAAGTCAAGTAATGAGAATCACATTGAAAGCTTATGATCACAAATTAGTAGATTCATCAGCAAAAAAAATCATCGAGACTGTAAAGAAAAACGGATCACAGGTGAGCGGACCGGTGCCGCTGCCAACTAAGAAAGAGGTAGTTACTATTCTTAGAGCAGTACACAAGTACAAAGATTCCAGAGAACAGTTCGAGCAGAGAACTCATAAGAGACTGATTGATATCATTGCTCCGACACAGAAAACAGTTGATGCATTATCAAGATTAGAAATGCCGGCTGGTGTCTACATCGATATCAAAATGAAATAAAGTCAAAACAAGTAGTAAATCCTGAGGGGCCGCAAGGCTTTCTAGGATGAACGGGAAACCGTTCCGCTGTAGAAAAAACAGGAGGAAAGATAATGAAGAAAGCAATTTTAGCAACAAAAGTCGGAATGACTCAAATCTTCAATGCAGACGGCGTATTAGTGCCGGTAACTGTATTACAGGCTGGTCCTTGTGTAGTAACACAGATTAAAACTGTTGAAAACGACGGATACAGTGCAGTACAGGTTGGTTTTGTTGACAAGAAAGAAAAAGTTGTAAACAAAGATGCCAACGGTAAGAAAGAAATCAGAAACAGACATGGCGTAAACAAAGCTGAAATGGGACATTTCAAAAAAGCTGGTGTGTCTGGAAAGAGATTTGTAAGAGAGTTCAAGCTTGAAAATGCAGCTGATTATAATCTTGCAGATGAAATCAAAGCAGATATCTTTGCAGAAGGCGATCATGTAGACGCAACTGCAATTTCTAAAGGTAAAGGATTCCAGGGCGCTATTAAGAGACTTGGTCAGCATAGAGGACCTATGGCTCACGGTTCTAAATTCCATCGTCATCAGGGTTCCAATGGTTCCTGTTCTACACCTAGCCGTGTATTCAAGGGCAAAGGAATGCCGGGACATATGGGAAGCGTTAAGATTACAACTCAGAACCTTGAAGTTGTAAGAGTAGACGCAGAGAACAACCTGCTTTTAATCAAAGGTGCTGTTCCAGGACCTAAGAAAGCTTTAGTAACAATCAAAGAATCAGTAAAAGCAGCAAAATAGTGCATTTAAGAAAGGAGGAACACACAGATGGCTAAAGTATCTGTTTATAATATGGAAGGCAAAGAAGTTGGCAATATGGACTTAAACGATGCTGTATTCGGTGTAGAAATTAACGAACATCTGGTACACATGGCAGTAGTTCAGCAGTTAGCTAACAATCGTCAGGGAACTCAGAAAGCTAAGACACGTTCTGAAGTATCCGGTGGCGGAAGAAAACCTTGGAGACAGAAAGGAACTGGTCATGCAAGACAGGGTTCAACAAGATCTCCACAGTGGACTGGCGGTGGCACAGTATTCGCTCCAGTACCAAGAGACTATTCTTTCAAATTAAACAAGAAAGAAAAGAGAGCAGCTTTAAAATCTGTTTTAACATCTAAAGTTCAGGAAAATAAATTCATCGTTGTTGATGAGCTGAAATTAGACGAAATCAAAACAAAGAAATTCGCAGAGGTTATGAACAATCTGAAAGCAGACAAAGCATTAGTTATTTTAGGCGATATGGATACAAACGTAATCAAATCCGCTGCAAACATTGCAACTGTTAAGACAACACAGACCAGCGAAATGAATGTATTTGATGTATTGAAATATGACACAGTAGTAGCAACAAAGGCTGCTGTTGAAAAAATCGAGGAGGTGTATGCATAATGGCAAACGTACAGTATTATGATGTAATCCTCAAACCAGTAGTAACTGAGAAGAGTATGGCAGCTATGGGAGAAAAGAAATATACTTTCTTAGTACATCCGGAAGCTAACAAAACCATGATCAAAGAAGCAGTTGAGAAAATGTTCGAAGGCGCTAAGGTTGCCAAGGTTAACACAATGAACCAGGAAGGCAAGAACAAAAGACGTGGTGCTGTAGTTGGAAAAACTGCGAAAACAAAGAAAGCTATCGTTCAGTTAACAGAAGATAGTGCAGATATCGAGATTTTCTCCGGACTGTAAAATCCGGGAAACTCAGCTAGGCACAGAAAAGTGCGATAATAAACTTATTTATTGAAAGGAGAAAAACAATGGGAATTAAGACATACAACCCATATACACCTTCCAGAAGAAATATGACTGGATCTGATTTCTCTGAAATCACAAAGAAGACTCCTGAGAAATCCCTTACAACTTCTTTAAAGAAGAACTCCGGTCGTAACAATCAGGGTAAAATTACAGTAAGACACCAGGGTGGTGGAAACAGAAGAAAATACAGAATCATCGACTTCAAGAGAAGAAAAGATGGTATCCCGGCAACTGTAATCGGAATCGAGTACGATCCAAACAGAACAGCTAACATCGCTTTAATCAGTTATGCAGATGGCGAGAAAGCATATATCCTTGCTCCAGAAGGATTAACAGACGGAATGACTGTTATGAACGGAGCAGAAGCAGAAGTAAGAGTTGGGAACTGCTTACCACTGGAGAACATCCCGGTAGGTACCCAGGTACACAACATTGAGTTATACGCTGGCAAGGGCGGACAGTTAGTACGTTCTGCAGGTAACAGCGCACAGTTGATGGCTAAAGAAGGAAAATACGCAACACTTCGTCTTCCTTCAGGAGAAATGAGAATGGTTCCTCTGAACTGCCGTGCATCCATTGGTGTAATCGGTAACGGTGACCACAACCTTGTAAATATCGGTAAAGCAGGACGTAAACGTCACATGGGTATCCGCCCGACAGTCCGCGGTTCTGTTATGAACCCGAATGACCATCCACACGGTGGTGGAGAAGGTAAGGCACCAGTTGGACGTCCAGGTCCATGTACACCTTGGGGCAAACCTGCTCTTGGACTTAAGACACGTAAGAAGAAAAAAGCTTCTAACAAGTTAATCGTAAGAAGAAGAGACGGCAGAGCTATTAAATAGTAGATAGGAGGAAATAAAATGGCAAGATCACTTAAAAAAGGACCATTTGCAGACGAAAGCTTACTGAAAAAAGTAGATGCTATGAACGCAGCAAATGATAAATCAGTTATCAAGACATGGTCACGTCGTTCCACAATTTTCCCATCCTTCGTTGGACATACAATTGCTGTTCATGACGGAAGAAAACATGTTCCTGTATATGTCACAGAGGATATGGTTGGACACAAACTCGGTGAGTTCGTAGCAACAAGAACTTACAGAGGCCATGGAAAAGACGAGAAGAAATCAGGCGTTAGATAAATAGAATTTTGAAAGGAGGTTTCACTCATGGCAAAAGGACATAGAAGTCAGATTAAGAGAGAAAGAAATGCAGTAAAAGATACTAGACCTTCCGCAAAGTTGTCTTATGCAAGAATGTCAGTTCAGAAAGCTTGTTTCGTATTAGATGCTATCCGCGGTAAAGATGTTGAGACGGCACTTGCGATTGTAACTTACAATCCAAGATACGCATCAAGCGTAATAGAGAAGTTATTAAAATCTGCTATTGCAAATGCAGAGAACAATAACGGAATGAGCACAGAAAACCTTTATGTTGAGGAGTGCTACGCAAACAAAGGACCAACAATGAAGAGAATCAGACCAAGAGCACAGGGTAGAGCTTACAGAATCGAGAAGAGAACAAGCCACTTAACAATTGTGCTGAATGAAAGATAGGAGGGCAAACATGGGACAGAAGGTTAATCCTCATGGCTTAAGAGTCGGCGTTATCAAAGACTGGGATTCCAAATGGTACGCAGAATCTGATTTTGCTGATTTCTTAGTAGAAGACTATAACATCAGAAGATTTCTGAAAAAGAAATTATATGCTGCAGGTGTTTCTAAGATTGAAATCGAAAGAGCATCCGACAGAGTAAAGGTTATCCTTTACACAGCTAAGCCAGGCGTTGTAATCGGTAAAGGCGGAGCTGAAATCGAGAAAGTAAAAGCTGAATTACAGAAATTTACAGACAAGAAACTTGTTGTAGATATCAAAGAAGTAAAGAGACCGGACAGAGATGCTCAGTTAGTAGCTGAGAACATTGCACTTCAGTTAGAGAATCGTGTTTCCTTCCGTAGAGCAATGAAATCCTGCATGGGAAGATGTATGAAAGCTGGAGCAAAGGGTATTAAGGCATCCGTATCCGGACGTCTTGGCGGAGCTGATATGGCTCGTACCGAGTTCTATTCAGAAGGAACTATTCCACTTCAGACATTAAGAGCAGATATCGATTATGGATTTGCTGAAGCAGACACCACATACGGTAAAGTTGGTGTTAAAGTTTGGATTTATAAAGGAGAAGTACTTCCTACAAAAGGAAATAAGGAAGGAGGAGTTCAGTAATGTTAATGCCTAAGAGAGTAAAACATCGTAAACAGTTCCGTGGTTCTATGGCCGGAAAAGCGATGAGAGGAAATAAAATTACAAATGGTTCCTACGGTATCGTAGCACTTGAACCATGCTGGATTCGTTCCAATCAGATTGAGGCAGCCCGTATTGCTATGACAAGATATATCAAGCGTGGTGGCCGTGTCTGGATTAAAATTTTCCCAGACAAACCAGTAACTGCAAAACCAGCAGAAACCCGTATGGGTTCCGGAAAAGGAACTTTAGAGTACTGGGTAGCTGTAGTAAAACCAGGACGTGTATTATTTGAAATCTCTGATGTATCTGATGAGGTTGCAAAAGAGGCATTACGTCTTGCTACACACAAATTACCTTGTAAATGCAAAGTGGTTTCTCGTGCAGACTTAGAAGGCGGTGAATCAAATGAAAACTAGTAAATATTTAGAAGAATTAAACACACAGTCCGCTGCTGATTTAAAAATGCAGTTGGTTGAAGCTAAAAAAGAACTTTTCAATTTGAGATTCCAGAACGCAACAAATCAGCTGGATAACACGAGCAGAATCAAAGAAGTTAGAAAGAATATTGCCAGAATCCAGACCGTTATTACTCAGAAAGAAAAAGTTGCTGAATAATTTCAAAAGAATCATACCTGCTTAAGCAGGCAAACAGGCAATCATAAATGAAAGGAGATTCGTCGTGGAAGAAAGAAATCTTAGAAAAACACGTGTAGGCGTTGTTGTAAGTGATAAAATGGATAAGACCATTGTTGTTGCTGTTAAAGATAACGTAAGACATGCATTATATAACAAGATCGTAAAGAAGACATACAAATTAAAAGCTCATGATGAGAACAACGAGTGTAAAATCGGTGATACCGTCAGAGTAATGGAAACAAGACCACTCTCTAAAGATAAGAGATGGAGACTTGTAGAGATTATGGAAAGAGCAAAATAATAGAAGGAGGCTACCGGCATGGTACAACAGGAAACCAGACTTAAGGTTGCTGATAACACTGGAGCAAAAGAATTGCTGTGCATCCGTGTTATGGGCGGTTCAACCAGAAGATATGCAAATATTGGTGATGTAATTACAGCTACTGTTAAAGATGCAACACCAGGCGGCGTTGTTAAAAAAGGTGACGTTGTAAAGGCAGTCGTTGTTCGTACAGTAAAAGGTGCTCGTCGTAAAGATGGCTCTTATATCAAATTCGATGAAAACGCTGCAGTTATTATCAAAGATGATAAAACCCCAAGAGGAACTCGTATTTTTGGACCAGTAGCAAGAGAGCTTCGTGAAAAACAGTTTATGAAAATTGTTTCTCTGGCTCCGGAAGTAT
>OGOP01000223.1_pt1 | contig 54479 bp, 46 predicted proteins | sample 1552591 | NCBI WGS metagenome assembly OGOP01 (sample SAMEA2580120, study PRJEB22360) | human gut metagenome | biome: human gut; feature: human-associated habitat; material: faeces | place: Denmark | collected 2008/2010 | reverse complement strand
GGCAGCCACCGCGTCCTTGATGATCCTTACCATAGGGCCTTGATGATTATCTTCATCCGCCCGAGGACGGTGTTGAGCTGTGTGTACAGGGCGGAGGTGACCTCTTCCTGGCTGTTGCCCGTCTTGGCCTTGATGGCCTTGGTCGTTCCCTCCAGCCTCCAGATCATCTTCTTGATCTTGGCGTAGTCGTCGGTGAGGGACTCCATCTCGTCCTCCAGCGGGTTGCTGGATATCACCTCCGTGAAGTGGTTCTTGTGGATCTCCTCAAGGAGCGGCTCCACCTCGTTCCTGATGAGGTCGCCGTCTCCCTCCGTGCGGAGGGTCCAGTCTCCGTTGGCCTTCTGGCTGAGGACGGCGATCCTGCCGTCCTCGTGCTCGAATAATCTAGCGTTCTTTTCCATATCTGTGATTTTTTATCGGTTGTTCAGTGCGTTGTTGATTGTGTCCCGTACCATCTGGATGGTGTCGTCGTCGAGGGTATTGGTGTCCCCGAGCGCCAGCTTGGCGATCAGCAGGACCTTGCGGAGCTCGTTGTTCCTGTCCACCAGCTTGTGGTTCTCGTTTACCAGCTCGGTGTCCTTTGCGACGAGGCTCTTCATCCTTTCGGAGAGGTCGTCAATTTCGGCCCTGGCCGTGAGCATGTCGGCGACCGCGCTCGCGCCCACCTGGCGCGCCCAGTCGTAGGCCCTCTGGGGGCCGCCGTTCCTCAGCCATTCCTTGCAGAACTGGTCTTTTCCCACGTTCTGTCCGGCCTCCATATACTCTTCATGGATGAGCGCGAAGTTGGCGTCTGTCGGGGTGAAGCCCGTGCGTTCTATGAATTCCTGCTTTGTCATATCCGTTTGTTTTTTAGTTGTTTATTCCTATATTTGTTTATTGATATGTTTATTTATTCATATCTTTCGGGGACAAAGGTAAGAACATTGTTCCTAATTAGCAACAATTTTAGGAACAATTTTGCGGAAAATTTAGAGCAAATTATGCAAGATACTGTAAAAGAAAGGCTTATGGATTTTATTAAATCCCAAAAGTTAAGCATTAATCGATTTGAGCAGGAATGTGGGCTATCAGGGGGCTATGTGCGCAATATGCGCCGTTCGATATCTCCTGATAAACTTGGGAACATTATTACTAATTTTCCCGAGCTTAACCCGGGCTGGCTTATGACGGGCGAGGGCGATATGCTTCGTTCCGGTGCTACTAATAATCAGACGGCGCGGGTTGGTAATGTCACGGCTACGGCCACGTCGTCTGGCTCGGACTCGTCCGAACTGGCGGCCCTGCGTGCGGAGAACGAGAGCCTGAGGGCGCAGGTGGACCGCCTCACTAAAATCATAGAGAATCTTACTTCAAAATAGCGGTATTATGGGACTGTTCGGGAACGAGGTGTATACCGAGGAGGGGTACAAGGCCGAGATCAAGCGGCTTGTGGGTCTGCTGGAGGCGGACGGCTATAAGCGGTGGTGGCTGGGCGCGTGTCCGGGAGTGTGGTTTCTCATAGAGTGGATCATCGTGGGCTTCATCCCCGTCCTTGGCGTGTTCTCCGTGTGGGTGCTCGGCTCGTTCGCCTGGCCGTGCCTCAGGGCAGAGGACGTTTACCGCAAGAAGAATGTCGTGGCGTGGACACCCGGCTGGTTCGGCGGTGGATCGTACCGCAAGAGGAGCGATCTCCGTTCCTTGCGCGCCGGCCATTACGGCGTGGCCCTCTTCCAGTCCCTGCTTTGGGCCGCACTGATCGGGTCGCAGATCATCTGGCGCTGGGCCGCCCTTTATTATTTTGCCTATGACCTTTAAGGCCTATGTATAATTAAAAACACTTTTTATGTCTGATGATGATTCGATAGGCAGGCTTTCGGGACTGATAGCCGCCTTTTTTGCCCAGTGGGGCGAGACCTCAAAAAAGCTGCAGGAGAGCAGCGATGAACGCCTTGACCGCGCCAACGCCATAGTGCAGACCCTTGGGCGGTCCCTTGACAAGCTTACCGAGATAGCCGGCCGGAACGCCGAGCTGGCCGCCTCGCAGGGTGAGCTGAGCAAGAGAAGCCTGGACGCGATGAACGACCGGCTTGTCTGTATCCGCAATGACCGCGACAACCTCCGCGACCGCCTTTCGGAGGCGCAGGACGAGATCCACCGCCTGACTGATCTTTGCGCCGGCTTGCGCCTCGTTATCGTTGATATGTATAAGGCAGGTAGCACCACCGTGTCCGCCACCATTGGCGATATTAATACAAGATCCGATGTCAGATAGGGAAATAGCCGGCAGGTTTACGATCGCCCTTGACATAATCATAGACGACGGCCTTATCCGTGGCCGCAAGACCTTCTGCGACCGCTACGGGATCAGCCGCGGCAGCCTCTACAACGCGGAGCACGTGACGTTCCGCGTGTCGCCGGTGTGGCTCTATTATCTGGCCGTGGATTTCGGCCTGTCGTCCGACTGGCTGCTCACTGGGGGGGGGCTGCCGTAATGGTCAGGTTCATCACGTCTGTGGTCCTGGAGGATCCGGGGCCGCGGGGCTCGCTGCTGCGTTTCCGCGTCAAGTGGGACGGTTCGCGGCGCGTGGTGTCCGTGAACGTGGGTTACCGCGTGGATCCCTCTGGTCGCCCGCCACTTGCCGTTGCCGCAGGGGCACGGCCCACGGGCCGAGACGTGTTCCCGCCTGGGAGATCAACGCGGCCGTTGACGCGGTGGAGGCCGCTTTCCGCGCCGCGTCCGCGCCTTTCCTCGCGGAGGGTCGTTCGCCCTCCGTGGCCGAGTTCCGTTCGGCTTTCCGCGCCGCCCTTGGCAAGGCCGCGCCCGTCCGTTCGGGCGACATCATGCAGGATCTGAATGACTTTCTGGTTGACGGCTCCCGTTCCGGGTGGACGGACTCCACCGTCCGTGACTTCCGGTCCCTGCGTAAGCATCTTACTGGCTTCATGAAGGCCGGAAACGCTCGCTACGGGCTGGACGACTTCACGACCGAGGTGTTGTCCTCTTATGTCTTGTATCTGCAGGACGCGGGCCTTATGGGGGCGACGGTGGCCAAGAACGTGGGATATCTCCGTTGGTTCCTCGGATGGGCCCTGGAGCATGGCCGGACATCCCGCGCGGATTTCCGTGATTTCCGCCCGAAGCTGAGGAGGATCGACCGCCCGGTCATCTGGCTGGAGTGGGACGAGCTGATGCGTGTGTGGTCCGCGTCCTTGCCGCCCGATCTGGCGCGTGTCCGCGACGCGTTCTGCTTCCAGTGCTTCACAGGTCTCCGTTGGTCGGATCTGGCCGCCCTGCGGGCCTGCGATGTGTCCGATGAGGCCGTGACCGTGACGACCCGTAAGACCTCGGACCGCCTGAGGATAGAGCTGAACTCTTTCAGCCGCGCCATACTTGCCCGTTACCGCGGTTATTCGGCCGCTACGGGCCGTCCGTTGCCCGTCCTGGCCAATCAGGCGATGAACCGCGCGCTGAAGGCCGTGATGCGTGAGTGCGGCGTTGACGCGCCTGTCCGCGTGTCCTTCATCCGTGGCGGGCGCAGGGTGGACGAGATCCGCCCGAAGTGGGAGCTGGTCGGCACCCATGCGGGCCGCAGGACCTTCATCTGCATGATGCTCCAGCGCGGTGTTCCCCCGACCGTGGTGATGCGTTGGACGGGACATTCGGACTATCAGGCGATGTCCCCTTACATCGCCGTGTCTGATAAGGCGAAGGCCGAGGCGATGGGCGTTCTGGACTCCGTTCCGGTTCCGGTCCCGGATTCCGAAATTCGGGACTGAATCGGTGAGTCCGTGGTGTCGGTGCGTAATTCGGTTGAAGTTCCGTTCCGGCCTTGGGGGCGCCTGGGCGCACCTTTGTCCGCTGTCGTCAATTCTCTGAAAGCCCCTGATTATAGGCGTAGTAGTCCTATTGGGACTACAAAAGAGGCTCGCCACAAAGGCGGGTCTCTTTTGCGTTATTTGGAATATTTGATTATTCTGATTAATTTCGTAAGACGTTTGATTATTGATTATGCCGTCACAGATGCTGCCGTCATTGCTGCTTTACATCCTGGCTCTGGGGTACACTCCGGGGCCGTCTAACCTGTGCGCATTCCATTCCGGAATCCACTTCGGAAGGAAGCGTGCGATGCGGATCTGGTGGGGTTTTGTGATCGGATTCCTTTTCATAGACGTGACTTTGGTGCTGGTGGCGCATTTCCTTGGCGATGTGCTTGGGCCTTATGTCAAATGGCTGTCATACGCCGGAGCCCTATACATGGTCTGTCTTGCGGTGATGATCATCGTCAAATCCGGCCAGTCGAAGGAGGACATGGCGAAATCCTGCACGGTAAAGACGGGAATTGCCATCGAGATAACAAACGCCAAGGTCTGGATGTTCTGCCTGACGGCCCTTGGAACATTTGTCCTGCCATATTCAAGCTCATTCATCGAACTTGCGAAAGTCGGCGCCTTATTGACCCTTGCCGGTCCGGTGGCGAACCTGGTCTGGCTTGTGGCCGGCTCGGCGCTTGACAGCCTGACGGAAAAGTACGGCAGAATCATCGACATAGTCCTTGCCGCCGCGCTGGTTTTCAGCGCGGTCATGCTGATTTTCTGACGGATTGTACACGTCTATCTCCGAGGGAAACGGACGGTAAAGCACGCTCCCTTGAGGGAGAAAGACTTGGAGTAGAAGATCTCCCCGTTGCATTTCTCAAGAATATTCCTGCAGATGGACAGGCCCAGACCGGTGCCGTTGCTCTTTGTCGTGAAGTTCGGGGTGAAGAGTTTCGAGCGGTTTTCCTCACTGACTCCAGGACCGTTGTCCTCGAAGACGATGTCGTAGAATCCATCCTTGGAGGACAGACGTAATGACACCACAATCCGACCTGTAAACGGCTCCAGCCCTTTTTCTTCCGCCTCCGTCTGAGCGTTCTCTATAGCCTGGACAGCATTGTTTATCAAGTTGACGAACACACGGGTAAGCTGTGGTTTCGGCCCCATGACAGTGGCGTTGTCAAGTCCCATGTAGGAGAATCGGATGTTGTCCCTGCTGTCGAACAGGTCGATCTCTTCCTTCAGAAGGTTGTCAAGATTGATCTCCACCGGTTCCTCCGTGTAGAGTTTCGCGAAAGTGGAGAATTCATTCGCGGTGTCAGCCAGCAGGTCTATCTGCTTGAGAACCTCCACGGAAATCTCATCGAACCGGTCTGCCCATGCCGGATTCCCGTTCTTCTTCATTCTGATAAGCCTCTGGATCTGAAGCTTTATCGGGGTGAGAGGATTCTTGATCTCATGAGCGACCTGACGCGCCATGGTGGCCCACGCCTTATCCCTTTCCGCCTGGGTCAGTTTTCTGGTGGAGTTGTAAAGGTCGTGCACCATCAGGTTGTAGGCCCGGACAAGCCGCGCGACCTCGTCATCCCTCTCGTAAACGATATATTCAAGATTGTTGATGCTTGCCTCGTTCATCTTGCGTCCCATCTCGGACAGAGGCTTGAACATCTTGTCCACCGCCGTGGCCATGATGAACCTGGCCAGAAGGAGCAGAATCATGAACACGGTGATGACAGAGATGGAGTGCAGCACGGCCTCGGACTTGAAGTCGAAGCTCTCGTCTGTGAACGGCGAGCACATGATGGCGATCATACTGCCTTGCGCGTTGAACACCGGGGCGTAGAGGAAATATGTCCGTTTGTCTCCGATGCTCTCCTTTCCGATGTAGTATCTCTTGTTTTTGTATATGATGCTTTCAAACGCGTCCGGATTCATCCTTGAGCCGAGAAGCATCCTGTCGAACACTTCAGGGGTGGTGGAGCGGAATTCCTTGCCGCTTGTGGTGTAAAGGGTGATGTCGGACTTCATCGTGTTGCTGATGTCCTCCAGGATGACTGACGCCTCCTGCGCGCTGAAGTCGGTGAAATCCTGTACGTACCGGCATCTGGCCTGAAGCAGTGTCTGGAGTGAGTTGACCTTGTCGGCCATGGAGGATTTCAGGTTGGCGTTGTTCCTTCTATATACGAACAGCACGCTGACGGTAGCCAGCGCTATAAGCGTCATGACCAGTGCCATGAGCATCGCCGCGTTGATCCTGGACTTGTAATAGTTGCTCTCACGTTGCCTTGGATGGATGCGGGTGAGTGTCAGGAGGGTAAGGCAGAAGTAGAATACCAGCGTCAGGAATAGGAAGGCGACGATGTAGGAGAAATCCTCGGTTTTGGGCCTTGAGACGATGATAAGGTTATTGTCGGAGATCTTGTTGACGAAATGTGTGTAACCGTTCATCCGAACCACACCGTCATCAGCCTCTTCGATCACTTTCTCAAGCTCATCGTCCACTATGGTAGGATACGAGTAGTTTCCCTTGTAGGATGTCAGGGACTTGTTGGAATACTTCGCGTATGAGTACCTTGCCGGAATCAGCACGTCTCCAGGGGCGGAATAGCCAAGCAGGCGTGCGTAGCCTTTGTTCTCGCGGTTCGACTTGGGTGACACCCGCATGAGCATCATCGTGACCCCGCTGCCGGGGTTGTAGTAGGCGAAGCTGCCGGCATAGAGACTGTGGCCGCCGGAGTCCCTCATGTACCTGAATCTGGAATCCGCGGAAATCACCTTTCCGCGGCTGATCATCTCGGTGAAATATGCTATCGCACCCTTGTCCTTGACGTTCTCCGGGAAGAGCTCCACAATGATGTCGTAGTCCTGTGAGGCTCTTGGCATGTAGCTTTCTATGATTCTGTTCAGGATGATGCCGTTGCTGTTCTGTATGGCTGACAGAGTGGCGATCAGCTGGTCGGAAGCGATCTTGTCCTCCACCCGTCGCAGCTCAAGCTCAAGACTGATGTCTCTTTCCATGGACAGTCTGTTCGCCCACACATTGACCCTGTTCTGCTCTTTCCGGAATCCAAGTGTGCCTGCCATTATCACCATGTAGGCGGAGAAAATGACCGCTGTGACTGTCCTGCTTCCCGCTGAGAACAGATCATGCCTTATGCCGAGCAGGTGCTTGAGGGCTGGCATGAGCATCTGGGTCAGCAGCGGAATGGTCATTAAAAGCCCTGTCAGTGTCAGATAGACGAGAAAACTGAATATGTTCAGGTCGTTGAGCCGGTATAGCTCAAGCGAGATGTTGGAGTTCAGGATTATGCTCTTGAATATGATGTGGACAAAGGCCAGGACTCCTATGACCAGAAACGACACGCAGGTGGTATATGTCCATAGAGTGCCTTTGACGTGCCGGCTCTTGAGGATCCTTCTGAATATGTCGTCCCTGGTCACGAATGAACAGCTTACACAAAGCACTATGAGCATTGATGCTATCAACACCGCTCCAAGGGAATTGAACAGCTGCCCGTCCGCATAGACCGTAGGCGAGAAAAGCCTTGCGCTGTTCTTCATGTTCTCACCCCAGAGATAGGTGGCCACGATCACCGCGAGAAGCCCGGCCAAAACCATGAGAAGCCGTTTCATGCTTCTCTTTTCGGCCAGATGCAGGAGTGACGCGATGGTGAAGCAGGCGATGGCAAGCCAGATCATTGTCGAGTGGGTCGCCGCTGATTGGCCGGAGACCGGGCTCGACATGATTTTGAACACAGGCTTTCCGTCGAACGTAACTGCCGAGCCGCTGCTTTCCGACAGCGGGACGATGGTGTAGTTCCTGCCAAGACTGAGTTTTTGGTTCACCCCGTTTGGACTATCCTCGGACATCGAATCGACAATCTCAAGCCCGGCTATCACCTTCCTGCTCCCCAAGGTCTCCGCTTTCACAAGATACCATTTCTGGCCATAGTTGACGAATGACGGCTCGGAAGTGACTTCGGCGAGCGGTGAGTTTATGCTTTCTCCAGGCTTGGACAGCCTCGGGAAAACTATTCTGGAGGCTATGTTGTCGTTCCTGACCGGGAACTGGTTGCACCATGACTGGAGAGTGTCGTCTATGTATCTGTAGATGACCATGTCGGACGGCACGTCATTGTGGCCGGCCCATACCCTGCGGTCGGCCGTGAGGGCCGATCCGATATATTCATCCAGAATGTGCAACCTTTTGCTGACGGCTCTGCTGACCTTGACGGCTTCCCTTTCCGTGTTGCCCGGAAGCTTGCTGACAGACAGCGAGAACACGAGAAGGATCACGGCGAACGCCAGGAATCCTCCCGCCAGGAAATTCTTTATGCCAAACCTCTTTATGCTCATTCGTGATGGTATGGTTCTCCTTTTATTATAGTGAACGCCCTGTAAAGCTGTTCAGTGAATATGGTCCTGACCATCTGGTGCGAGAAAGTCATCCTCGACAAGGAGATCTTTCCGTCGCATCTGTCATAGACCGCGTCAGAGAAGCCGTAGGCGCCGCCGATCACAAATACAATATCTTTGCCACCGCCGAGCGTCATCTTCCTTATTTCTTCCGCGAATTCGATGGAACGGTACTCTTTCCCATGCTCGTCCAGCAGTATGACCCTGTCGGATGGTTTTATGTTCTTGAGTATCAGTTCACCCTCTTTCCACTTGATCTGCGCTTTCGACAGCGCCGAGGTGTTCTTCAGCTCCGGGATCTCGCAGACCGTGAACGGCACATAATGCGACAGTCTGGAAGAATATGTCTCCAGACCTTTCCGTACCCAATCTATGTCGGTCTTCCCGACTGTCAACAAGGAAATCTTCATCTGATGATAACTTTGGTGGTGTTCCTCTAACCTATTCTTTACAAAAATAATGAAGATGTCTTGATTATTCAAATATTCCAAAATGTTTTAATGACGTGGCTCGGAATTTGTAACAGACGATTCCGCTATGAAGGTCTTTGCTAAGATATTCACGTCCTTAACCGTGATGCTGTCCTTGTTCAGCGGCACTGCCGTCGCTGACAGTTATGACGTGTTTGTGCCGATAGCGAAGTATCTGGGCAACGGTGACGCCGAGAGGCTGTCCGCCTGGTTCGATGACAATCTTGAGATAACGATCATGTCCACCACCAACGATTCCAGCAAGAATCAGGCGAAGCAGATTCTCAAGGCCTTCTTTGACAATCACACGCCACGCTCGTTCGAGATCCGTCACACGGCGTCGCGGTCCAATTCCAAGTACGCCTTGGGCTTCCTGAACGCCGGCGGTGAAGTTTTCGAAGTCACGATTTTTGTCAGCGACTGCGGGGGGCGGTACAAGATCCAGCAGTTGAAGATTGACAGAATCCGATGATTCCGGCTTTGGGAAATTTAATAATGACAACCAGTTTAAGACACATACTTAGAACTTTATCTGTAACCATCATCCTGACGATCCTTTCCATCTCCCTGGCCAGCGCCCAGGCTACAAAGGTGAAAGGGCGTGTCGTGGACGCGTCCACCGGTGAAGGAATCCCTTTCGCCGGAATATATTTCCAGAACTCGACGGTCGGGGTCTCCGCGGATCTGGACGGCTATTACTTTCTGGAGACCAGGGACACACTGACCATGCTGTCTGCATCGATACTCGGCTACGAAGAGCAGGTCGCGAGGGTGAATCCACATAGGTTCAATGAAATCAACTTCTCCCTGAAACCGGTTGTGGATGAGCTCAATGCCGCTGTCGTGAAGCCTGACGACCGTTATATGCGCTCGATTCTGAGAAAGATTGACGAGGCGAAATCCAGGAACAATCCGGAGAGGCGCCAGCTTTACAGCTGCGATGTATATACCAAGATGGAATTGGACATCACGAATCCGGAGAGTCGGATGATAAGCGGTTTCCTGCCTAAGGAGTTCAAGTTCGTCTATGACTATATGGACACCTCCGTAGTGTCCGGTATGCCTTTCCTTCCGGTATTGATCTCAGAGACAACATCAAAGTACTACCACCGTAAGGATCCGCCTTCCAACAGGGAGATCATCAAGGCCACCAGGATCTCCGGGGTTGACAAGGATCCGGTCCTTGCCCAGTTCACAGGGAATATGTATGTGAAGACCAACTTCTACGACAATTACATCAACATATTCCAGGTGGAGATCCCGTCGCCGCTTTCTTCCTCCGGAATGACCTACTACAACTATTATTTGGTTGACAGTCTTCAGGTCGAGGGGCGCAAGACCTACAAGATCCGTTTCCATCCTTCCCAATGGGTGTCCTCTCCGACCTTCGACGGCGAGATGTCCATCGACGCTGAGGAATATGCTCTCCGGGACATCCATGTAAGACTCAAGAAAGGTTCCAATGTGAATTGGGTCAGGGATATGACCATAGATGTCGTGAACTCCAGGCTTGCGGATTCGACTTGGTTCTACAAGCAGGACAGGATGTATGTGGATTTCTCGCCGACGATGCGGGACTCCTCGAAGATCGTCACGTTCCTCGGAAACCGGCAGATTGACTACTCCAATCCGGACTTCGTAACGACTTTCAAAGAGGACAAGGATGACATCAGCGCTCAGGTCAAGGCCGGGAAGGATGTTATGAACAATGACGAGGAATATTGGCAGAGCGTGCGTCCGTTCCCGTTGAGCGAGAAGGAGCGGGGAATCTACAACATGGTGGATTCCATCAAGAATGTCCCGCTCTACAAGGATGTCTATGCCATAGCTGAGATGCTGGTCAACGGCTTCCTCAACACGAAATATGTCGGTTTCGGCCCGTATTCCTCCTTGTACAGCTTCAATGAGTTGGAGGGCGGAAGAATCCAGCTCGGAGCCCGTACCACCAAGGATTTCAGCCGCAAGGTCAGGTTCATGGGATATGCCGCCTACGGTTTCAAGGACAAGACGTTCAAGGGTGGCGGAACGTTCGAGTACATGTTCAACAACCAGCCGACCAGCAAACTGACACTCTCGTACAAGCATGACGCGATGCAGTTGGGCAAAGGTCCGTCGGTCTATGGCAGCGGAAGTCTTATGTCATCGGTTCTCGCCAAGGCCAACAGCCAGAAAATGAGCATGGTGAATGATTACGCCCTTTCCTGGCAAAAAGAATGGTCGCAGAATTTCAACATGATCTTCTCGTTGGAGAGCAGGAGGATATTCTCCAATCCGTTCGTGCCGATGGTTTCCCGCGACGGGAACATATTCAATTCGGTCGGATACAACCAGGCGCATGTCCAGCTCCGTTTCTCGAAGGACGAGATCGTCACCAGAGGGGTGTTCGACAAACACTACATGTACTCGAAGTACCCTGTCGTGACGCTTGACCTCATCGGATCGACCAAGGGAATAGGGAAGAATGAATATTCCTACTTCAGGCCGGAGCTGTCGATCCAGTACACACTGCCGATTCCTCCCCTGGGATTGTCAAAGTTCAATCTGAGCTCAGGCACGATTGTAGGAAAGGTGCCCTATCCCATGCTCAAGATCCACGAGGGCAACGGAACCTACACGTTCTCGCGGTATGCCTTCAACTGCATGGACTACTATGAGTTCGCCTCCGACCTTTGGACCACCTTCTTCTGGGAGCATAATTTCAAAGGGTTCTTTCTTGGCAAGATTCCATTGCTGAAAAGGCTTCAGTGGAGGGAAGTGGCGTCGCTGAGAGCGGCTTACGGTACGGTAAGGAGGCAGAACAACGGAATCATCGGGGATGATAAATCCGGCGCTGTGATGTTGTTCCCTGAGAAGATGGGCAAACTGAACCGCCCCTACATCGAGATGGGAGCGGGAATCACGAACATATTCAGAATCCTGAGAATCGACGCTTTCTGGAGGATGACCCACCGCTATGAGATGAAGGACGGGGTGAAGGTTCCGCATGACAACCGCTTCGTGGTCACCTTCGGTCTGGAGTTCAAGTTCTAAAATCAAATCGAATTCCATATCTTTGCAGATTATGTCCAGAAAATTGACAATATTACTGCTGACAGTCCTTTCGTCAGCTTTGCTTAGCGTTCCGTTCCTGGTTCCGGGGACTGGTTGGTTGTCGTTGATCGCTTTTGTGCCTCTGCTGTGGGCCGAGGACATCGCCACGGGAGACGAGATGAAAGGGTTCTGCTGGTGGCACTACCTGTGCTTCGTCCTGTGGAACGCCGCCACGACCTTCTGGGTCTGCAACGCGACTGTGGGTGGAGGAATATTCGCCATCCTTGCCAACGCCTTCCAGATGTCGCTCATCTTCGGGCTGTTCCGTTGGAGCAGGAAATGGCTAAGCGGGGCGCTACCTTACATATTCTTAGCTTTCGCATGGATCGCGTGGGAACGGTGGTACCTCACCGACGCGCAGATCAGTTGGCCTTGGCTCGTGCTTGGCAACGCCTTCGCGCGCACGACAGGGTGGATCCAGTGGTATGAATATACCGGGACGCTCGGCGGCTCGCTTCTTGTCTGGGCGGCGAACCTCAGTGTGTTCGGCATTTTGGAATCTCTCGCAAGCGGACGTTGGATGACATTCAATCTCAAGGCTAAGTCCGCGGCCTTGCTGGGAACCTTGGCGTTGTTTGTAGCCCCTCCTATCGTGTCTTTGTTCCTGAAGCCGGAACCTTGTGACGAGACCCTTGACGTTGTCATCGCGCAGCCGAACATCGACCCGTACAACAAGTTCGGAGGAATGACACAGGAGGAGCAGAATGAGTCGCTGATCAGCCAGTTTGAGAATATCCCGGACAGCGTTCCCGTGCTGTTGGTCGCTCCGGAGACCTTTACCGGCGATGTGGTGACGAACTCGCTTTCCTCCAGCGCTACCGTGCAGAGATTCACCTCGTTCCTTGCCGAACATCCGAACGCCAACCTGCTTGTGGGAGCGTCTTCGAGGACATATCTGAAAAGGGCGCTCAAGCCATCCTACACGGCCCGTCCTGCCGGCAGCGGAGTCTGGATGGAGTCGCACAACTCCGCCTTGATGCTCGACGCCTTCAGTTATCCGGAGATATTCCATAAAAGCAAGCTTGTCGTGGCGGTCGAGATGACACCTTATCCGGCGTTCTTCTGCAAGATCGATGACTGGCTTGGCGGTGTGATGGGGCGTTGTGTCGGCCAGAAAGAGACCGGGCCGCTGCATTTCAATGAATATTCCCACGCTACCGAATCGAAAGATACCATGGTCGCTTCGGACCATCTTGAGAGTAGGTCAATGCCAGATAGTGATGTTCCTGCTCAGCATGTCTCTGTGACAGAGACAATTCCTGTGGGCTGCGCTATCTGTTACGAGTCTGTCTATGGGGAATATTGCACCCGGTACGTCCGCAACGGGGCCCGTCTTCTGACCGTGATCACCAACGATGCTTGGTGGGGCGATACCCCCGGCTATAAACAGCATCTGTCATATTCATGCCTGCGTGCCATTGAGACCCGTCGTTGGATCGCCCGCAGCGCCAACACCGGCATCTCCGCCATCATCGACCCGTCCGGAAAAATCGTCTCTCAAACGTCCTGGTGGCAGCCGGAGACATTGAGCGGCAAGGTAGGGCTAAGCGATGAGAAGACTTTCTTCGTCATCCACGGTGACTTCATCGGCCGCCTATCCACACTCATGGCCGTCCTCATCCTCCTCGCGACCCTCGTCCGCCGTTTCGCCAGACAGAGAATATAACGTTGTGGCTATTCTTGCATTATTCAGCGCATTATACAGCACGAAAAAAGGGGACTAAAGCCTGTCCCCTTTCTCATCATAAAGTTCATTCTGCAGAACGGTGTAGTCGGTCACCTCGACAAGGTTGATCCGACATTTGTACTTCTTCTTCCATTTCCCGAGGAAGGATTTGTCTGACAGCATCGTGGTGCCACGTTTCAGATATGCGCCAAGAATCGGGCTGACCTTCAGGGTGAGGTCTGTCTTTCCGTGTTCCACGCAATAGGCGATGTTCCGCTCGATCTGCTCGTCGATGACCGCGCTTGAGGAAATCTTGCCGGTGCCGTGGCACACAGGGCAGACCTCGGCGGTGTTGATCTCGGTCACCGGACGGATTCTCTGCCTGGTGATCTGCATCAGACCGAACTTGGTGAGAGGCAGCACGTTGTGCTTGGCTCTGTCACTTTCCATGAGTGATTGCATGTACTTGTGCAGTTCGTTGCGGTGCTCACCGGAATCCATGTCGATGAAATCCACGATCACGATTCCTCCCATATCCCTGAGCCTGAGTTGCCGTGCGATTTCCTCGGCAGCGATCTTGTTGACCTCGAAGGTGTTCTCCTCCTGGTTGTCGGTCTTGGAGCGGATGCCGCTGTTTACATCGATCACGTTGAGGGCCTCGGTCGTCTCGATGACCAGATAGGCTCCCTGCTTCATCGGCACCACCTTGCCGAATGAGCTCTTGATCTGCCTTGTGACCTCGAAGTGGTCGAAGATCGGATCCTTCCCGTTGTACAGCTTCACAATCTTTTCCTGATCCGGAGAGATCAAGGAAATATATTTCTTTATCTCCTCGTAAACCGCCTCGTTGTTGACATGGATGTTCGAGAACGAATCGTTCAGGAGATCTCTGAGGATGGTGGTGGTCTTGCTGTACTCGGTGAAGAGCAGCTGGATGCCCTTTGACTTGGCCACTTTCTTCCAGGAAGACTCCCATTTCTCAATAAGAGACTTCAACTCGGCCACGAGGACCGCGGCGTTCTTGCCTTCGGCCGCCGTGCGGATGATGGCTCCGTAGTTCTTAGGGAGAATGCTTCTGACAAGAGTCTCAAGCCTTCTTTTCTCTTCCTTTGAGGAAATTTTTTGGGAAATGCTCACCTTCTCGGCGAAGGGAATCAGTACAATGTTACGTCCTGCCAATGAAATTTCCGCGGTCAGTCGTGACCCTTTCGTGGAGATCGGTTCCTTGACGATCTGCACTATCATCATCTGTCCTGGCTTCAGCACGTTCTCGATGCGGCCCTCCTTCTCAAGGATCGGTCCGATGGGAATGCCCGAGTAAAGTTCTCCGAGATCCGTGTTCGGGTTGCTCTTGCGCACAAACTCATCGAACGATGTGAAGTAAAGTCCCAGATCCAGATAATGAACGAATGCTTCCTTCTTGTCTCCGATGTCCACAAAGGCGGCATTGAGCGCAGGAAGAATCTTCTTCACTTTTCCCAGGTAAACATCCCCGACGGAAAAACTGTGCCCTTTGCTGGACTCTTTGTTGAGCTCAATCAGCCGATGGTTTTCCATCAGCGCGATGTGAACTTCTGTCGATGTGACATCGACAATCAAATCTTTCTCAGATTTTTCTGACTCCATAAGGAAATAACAATGGTGACAAAAATAATCCGGCGTCTTGCCGACTTATTTCTTTAACGATAATAAAAAAGGCTGTCCGGCACTTCCGGTCAGCCTTTTTCTTCTAGCAGACTGCTAAAATGGCAGGCACAGAAGCGTATTACTTCTTCTTGTGTCTGTTCTTGCGCAAGCGTTTTTTACGCTTGTGCGTCGACATCTTATGTCTCTTTCTCTTTTTTCCGCTTGGCATAATAAAAGAAGTTTAAAAATTATTTTTCCTCCTTGACTGCGTTCACGAAGATCTTCGCTGGCTTGAAGGCCGGGATGTCGTGTGCAGGGATGGTCATAGTTGTCTTCTTGGTGATGTTTCTGGCTGCCTTCTTCGCTCTGTGCTTAACAATGAAGCTGCCGAATCCGCGGAGGTACACAGGCTCTTTCCTGATGATGGAACCCTTTACGGTGTCCATGAAAGCCTCGATAACGGACTGAACTGCGATTTTCTCGATTCCGGTTGACTTTGCAACCTCATTCACGATTTCTGCCTTTGTCATAATCTATAAATTATTTATTTGATTTACCATAATAATCCCCAAAGTTCGTTTGAGGATGCAAAAATAGACTTATTTTTTTAATATTCAAAATCAGATACATAAATTATTATCCATATTTTTTTGGCACGGTGATTGACCATATTCCAAAATGCGTCTTGGACTTCCGGATTTCTGACAAAATGTCAGAGGAAATCCGTGACGTTTTTAGATGAACATTATGAACACAGAGAACAATAAGGACATTTTCTTCCCGGCGGGGACCGCGGAAGTGAACATAATCCCTGTGATGCAGGGAGAAGAGCAAATGAAGGTCGAGTCTGGTGACCTTCCTGACACTTTGCCCATTCTGGCTTTGAGGAACGCGGTGCTGTTCCCAGGAATGGTCTATCCTGTCACCATAGGACGCCAGAAGTCAATCACTTTGATCAAGGAGGCGGAAAAGCGTGACTCTTTCATCGGAGCCGTCCCGCAGGTGGATGTCACAGTGGAGGATCCTACCGAAAAGGATCTTTATGAATATGGTACAGTGAGCCGTGTCATGAAAGTCCTTGAGATGCCTGACGGCACGATCACGGCCATCATTCAGGGAGTCAAACGCTTACGTATGGACGGAGTTCTGTCTTACGAACCGTATATCACCGCCAGGGTCAAGTACATAGAGGACATCATCCCGGAGAACGACAACAGCACCAAGATGATCGCCGAGTCCCTGAAGGAGAAGGCCGCGGTCATCATAAAGTCCTCGTCTTTCGCTCCGAAAGAGGCGGTAGGCGCGCTCAAATCCATCGACAACTACGCTTTCCTCGTGAACTTCATCGCCACCACGGTCGAGATCGAGAACTTCATGGAGAAGGTCCAGCTGCTCGGGATCGACGACATCACCGTCAGGGCTATGAAGCTTCTGCAAGTGCTTGACACCCAGATCCAGCTGTTGAAGATCAAGCAGGAGATCAACCAGAAGGTCAAGAGCGACATCGACCAGCAGCAGAGGGAATATTACCTTAACAATCAGCTCCGTACCATCCAGGAGGAGCTTGGAATGGACGAGGAGGAAGAGTTCGAGAAGTTCCGCGCCAAGGCCAAGACGAAGAAGTGGCCGGAGGCGGTCGGAAAGCAGTTCGAGAAGGAGCTTGCCAAGCTTGAGAAGTACAATCCATCCTCTCCGGACTACAGCATCCAGTACAACTACATCGAGTTCCTGCTCGATCTGCCTTGGGGCGAGATGTCAAAGGACAACCTCGACCTGAAGCACGCCCAGAAGGTCCTGGACAGCGACCACTACGGCCTTGACACAGTGAAGGAAAGGATCATTGAATATCTTGCCGTCCTCAAGCTGAAAGGGAATATGAAGTCCCCGATCCTGTGCCTCTACGGGCCTCCGGGAGTCGGTAAGACCAGCCTCGGCAAATCCATAGCAAAGGCTCTGGGCAGGAAATATGTCAGGATCGCCCTCGGTGGTATGCACGACGAGGCGGAGCTGCGTGGTCACAGGAAAACCTATGTTGGTGCCCTTCCGGGACGTATCCTTAACGGAATCGACAAGGCCGGCACATCCAACCCGGTAATCGTTCTGGATGAGATCGACAAGGTCGGCAACGACTACAAAGGTGACCCGTCGTCCGCTCTTCTGGAAGTGCTTGACCCGGAACAGAACGTGGAGTTTCACGACAACTATCTGGACATCGACTACGACCTGTCCAATGTCCTGTTCATCACCACGGCGAACAACATCTCCACGATCCAGTCAGCCCTGCTTGACAGGATGGAGCTGATCAACGTCACAGGCTACCTGGCCGAGGAAAAGATGGAGATCGCGAAACGTTACCTTGTGCCTAAGCAGCTGGAAGAGCACGGAATAGGCAAGAAGGAACTCCGCATCGACAAGGCCGCGCTGGAGAAGATCATCGATGAATATACCCACGAGTCCGGTGTTCGTGGCCTTGAGAAGCAGATAGCCAAGATCGCCCGTGTGACGGCCAAGAAGATCGCTCTCGGCGAGAGTTATCCGACTGTCATCAAGAAGGAGCACCTTAAGGAATATCTCGGACTGCCGACCAATTTCCATGACCTTCAGAAAGGCAATGAGGCTCCTGGAGTCGTCACAGGCTTGGCCTGGACGCAGATGGGAGGCGAGATCCTGTTCGTGGAGAGTTCGGTGAGCGGCGGCAAGGGCGTGATGACGATGACCGGTAACCTGGGCGATGTGATGAAGGAGTCCGCCACGATTGCCTACCAGTACATCAAGGCCCATCCTCAGCTTGCCAAAATGACATCCGAGGAATTCGGGGCGAAGGACATCCACGTCCACGTACCTGAGGGCGCTGTGCCTAAGGACGGTCCGTCAGCCGGTATAACTATGGTCAGCTCAATGGTTTCCGCCCTGCGTGGCGAGGCCGTGAAGGCTGGAATCGCGATGACCGGCGAGATGACGCTCAGAGGCCGTGTGCTTCCGGTCGGCGGCATCAAGGAGAAGATCCTAGCGGCGAAGAGGGCCGGAGTCACCGAGATCGTGATCTCCGAGGACAACCGCAAGGATGTCGAGGACATCAAGCCGATTTATGTCGAAGGCCTGTCGTTCCACTATGTCAAGAACATTGACGACGTGATTTCGTACATATTCAAAGATTAATTTCTATCTTAGCGGTCGTTATGGACGTAAGGATAGAACAAAGTTGGAAAAAAGCGCTGCAAGGTGAGTTCGAGAAACCTTACTTTGCCGCGCTTGCGCGTTATCTGCACGGTGAGAAGGCACATGGAAAGGTGATCTTTCCTCCGGGACCGGAGATATTCAAGGCATTCGAGCTGACTCCTGTCGATCAGGTCAAGGTCGTGATTCTGGGGCAGGATCCCTACCACGGCTACGGCCAGGCGATGGGGCTGAGCTTCTCGGTGCCGGACAACGTACCCGCTCCGCCGTCCCTCAAGAACATATTCAAGGAGATTGAGGATGACCTCGGGATCAGGATGAGCGGCCGTCCGAACCTTGAGAACTGGGCGCGTCAAGGGGTACTTCTTCTGAACTCGATCCTGACTGTACGTTCGGGTGAGGCGGCTTCGCACAGCGGAATAGGCTGGCAGCAGTTTACCGATGCCGTTATCCGTTATATCTCTGATAATTGCAACGGAGTCGTATTCCTCCTGTGGGGCAATTACGCCAGAAGCAAGAAGGAACTCATCGACACCTCACGGCACTATGTGCTGGAGGCGGCGCATCCGTCTCCTTTGGCACGCGGAGCCTTTTTCGGGTGCCGCCATTTCTCCAGGACGAACGAGATCCTTGCCAGTGAGGGCAAGACTCCGATAAACTGGCAACTGTAATCCGGCTTTTTGGCCATCATATTCAAAGAATTTATAATGAATCGCATAGCATTGTTCCCGGGGTCCTTCGACCCGTTCACGTCAGGCCATCTGAATATCCTGACAAGGGCCTTGACCATCTTCGATGAGGTCATAGTGGCCGTGGGAATCAATCAGGACAAGCGTGGCTTCTTTTCGATGGAGCAGCGCGAGGACATCATCCGTCAGGCGACCCGTGGAATGGAAGGGGTCCGGATCATTCACTATGAGGGACTTACCATCGACATCTGCCGTGAGCTCGGAGTCCGCCACATTGTCAGGGGAGTCAGGAATATGACAGACTTCGACAACGAGCAGGCGATCGCTGACGCGAACCGTCATCTGGCTCCGGAGGTGGACACCATCATCATCCCTACCGCTCAGGAATATTCACATATATCGTCTTCGGCTGTGAGGGATGTGGTGCGCCATCACGGCGATCTGTCGCAGTTTATCCCTGAAGGGGTTGTGTTGCCGGAGGTCAGATGAGTCGCCGCGCGGTCATATTCATTCTTTGGCTTTTGCTGCCGTTTCGCTGCTTTGCGCAGGTTGATTCAACCCGTCTGGCGGAGCTTGACAAGCGGTTGGATAAATATTTTCAAATCCTTGAGCCAGAGAATGTTGATGTCAAGTCCCGTGAATGCGACCTTCTGATTGATTCGGCCAAGGATTCGCTTCTGCGCCAGCACATCGCCCTGAAGATCTACGACCACTATCTGATGTCCCCGGTGATGGGCGACGAGGCCGTGGCCATCCACTTGACGGACACCTGGTTCGCCCCGGGTTTGATCGACATGGGAGGGGACGACGTGCTTCTGGAGGCCAAGATCTTCGCCGACTTCAACCGTCAGTCGCTTTTGGGGATGAAGGCACCTCCAGCCAAATTGGAAACTCCTGATGGAGAGGTTGTTGAGATCGGCGGGCCGTCGAGCCGCTACCGTGTGCTTTTCTTCTACGACACGGATTGCGCCAAGTGCAGGCTGGAGACGGTCATGCTGCGTTCCAAGCTTAATTCGAAGAACTGGCCGATAGATGTCTATGCCGTCTACACCGGTGTGTCGGCGGAGAGTTGGAAGGAATGGCGCGAGACCAAATTCACTGTCAGGGCCAGTCAGACGAGGGTCATCCATCTTTGGGATCCCGAGATCAAGTCCGACTACCAGATGAAATACGGTGTACTGCAGACCCCCCGGATGTTTCTTGTGGATCGTTCAGGCACCATAATAGGCAGGGGAATGGACACCGGCGCCCTGGACCGGCTTCTAGGCATAGTCCTCTCCCGCGAGGATTATGAATATGGCGGCTCCGCCTCCGCCGTCTTGATGGACAAGCTCTTCATGTCGTATGAGGATTCCGCCCGGTCGGTGCCCTTGTCGGAGCGTCCGTCTGCGGATCGTATCCTCTCCATCGCCAAAACTCTGGAAGACCGCACCTTAGCCCAAGGCGACACCATATTCTTCAAGCACCTCGAAGGCGATCTTCTCTACTGGCTTACCTCTCGCCGCGATGAATTCAGCAAGGAAGGCGCCCTCCCTTTCATCAATGAATATATCCTCTCCCGTCCCGGAATCTGGAACACGCAAGACGACACCCTCAAGGTCGTAGGCCTTGCCCGTATGATGAAAGACCTCCTTTCCCGCACCCCCGTCGGCTCGAAACTCCCGAAGGCAAAGGACCTCATTTCCAAGAGTTCTTCGGCTGAATCTCAGTCAAACACCACCGTCTGGCCGGACCGTATTCAGGAACAGGATGAAGTTAACAACCGTAACCAAGCGTCCGATCGTTCTCTGGAACAGGTCGACGTAAGCGATAAGGCACACGGTGACCATACCTTAATCCAACCTCGGAATGATGCCAACGCCCTTTTCCTCCGTGACTGGACGAGGAAATGGAACCGCCTGCGCAGAAAAGGCGGCTACATAGTCTTCCACACCGAAGGTTGCCCGGTCTGCAAGGCCGAACTCTCCGCCGCCGACTCCCTTGGCCTGAGAACCCTGGACGTGAACGTAGATGAGATTATGGTCACCAATCCCGCCCTCGCCAAGTCCCTCCTCGACACTTTCGACCTCTCCTCAATGCCATTGATCCTTCAGGTAGGCCGTCACGGCATCATCCTCCGCCGCTATCTCTCCTTCATTCAAGACAAAGGTTCCCCTAATCTGTAACGGATTTATAATGAATATATTCGTGAATCCTGCCCTCTAAAAATGACTGTCAGGATATTCTAAAACAATAAATGTCAATAAGTGGCGCTCCACTCATTGATACATAGCGATTTATGAATTTCCGCCGGGACTGCCGCAAGTTCACGGAAAATATCTGGCTCCAACTAAGAAGCTGTTTTGAATTGTTTGAAATGTTCTTTGAGGTGAAAAATCTTCATTTTCTTCCCGCTTCTTCAGTCAGATAGCACCGCTATCTTCCTTGGAAGAAGCGGTCGAAACTGAAGTTTTTCACTCTCAAACCTTCAAACAAACAATTCAAAACAGCTTCTAATTATAGAGCCTTGTAACCAAGATATGCATTCTGTGCTTGCGTCTAATAATTGATATTACTATAACTATCAAGCCTGAAATGCATAATCCCGATAATTAATTTGTCGCCGCTGCTTTGATCTCTTTTCCACGTCTCTGTTTTCGCGTCCCTGCTCCGGCGGGGAATGATGGACATTCACCCGGATAGGGCGCGAAGCGTAAGTCCGTCATTCCCGCCGGAGCAGGGACGCCTAAATCCGAAATCTAACCGATAACTTTACGCAGCACCCGAGTCAGCTGATCTGAGCACGAGGTCCCGCGTCCGTGGCAATTGACTCCCGACAGGATCTCGACCGCCTTGCCGGCCTCCATCCCCTCCAGAAGCCTCCCGATCGCCTGAAGGTTCCCGTCACAACCTTTGATGTACCTTAAATTGTGGATCTTCCCCTCGATAAGGTCAAAGTCAATCTGAGCCGAGCACACGATCGCGCTCGGAACCGCCGTGATGTGCCTGACACCATCGGTCGTTTTGTCAGACAGGATTTTGAAATCGTCACCTATAGTCATTGTAGTAATTGTTAAACGTTTAAACAAACAAAAATATAAATTTTTTGTGAAAAATAGCGTAACTTTGCACGGCATTTGAAGAGAACCAATGTCGGAAAAACGGATAATTAATTTCTAAATTCATAGAATTATGGTATCATACAAAGATCTTGGCCTGGTCAACACCAGAGAGATGTTCGCAAAGGCCGTGAAGGGTGGCTACGCTATCCCTGCCTTCAACTTCAACAATATGGAGCAGCTTCAGGCTATCATCCAGGCTTCAGCCGAGGAGAAGTCACCGGTTATCCTTCAGGTTTCCAAGGGAGCCCGCAACTACGCTAACCAGACCCTTCTCCGTTATATGGCCGAAGGCGCTGTTCAGTATGCCAAGGAACTCGGTTGGGAGCATCCTCAGATCGTTCTTCACCTTGACCACGGCGACAGCTTCGAGCTTTGCAAGAGCTGCGTTGACATGGGATTCTCTTCAGTGATGATCGACGGTTCCGCCCTTCCTTACGAGGAGAACATCGCCCTCACCAAGAAGGTTGTTGAGTACGCTCACAAGTATGACGTCACCGTTGAGGCCGAGCTTGGCGTTCTCGCCGGCGTTGAGGATGAGGTTGCCGCTGAGGAGTCTCACTACACAAAGCCAGAGGAGGTCATCGACTTCGCTACCCGCACAGGCTGCGACTCACTCGCCATCTCCATCGGTACCTCTCACGGTGCCTACAAGTTCAAGCCGGAGCAGTGCACAAGAGACCCTAAGACAGGCCGTCTCGTTCCACCTCCACTCGCTTTCGACGTTCTCCACGAGATCGAGAAGAAGCTCCCTGGATTCCCTATCGTACTCCACGGATCATCTTCAGTTCCTCAGGAATATGTCGATATCATCAACCAGTACGGTGGCAAGCTTCCTGACGCTGTAGGTATCCCTGAGGAGCAGCTTCGTGAGGCCGCCAAGAGCGCTGTCTGCAAGATCAACATCGACTCTGACTCCCGTCTCGCCATGACCGCCGCTGTCCGCAAGGTCTTCGCCGAGAAGCCAAGTGAGTTCGACCCAAGAAAGTACCTCGGACCAGCCCGCGACGAGATGAAGAAGCTCTATGAGCACAAGATCGTTGACGTTCTTGGTTCAAACGGTAAGGCTGAGTAATTTGTTTGTGGAGCGTAAGCTCTTGACAATAAGTTAGAAATATGATTCCCTCTGGTCGATTTCGACTGGAGGGAATTTGTTATATATTCATTTATAGTTATTTACTTATCACGGTGGAGCTGTGGTGGGTCACTTCGACAGGCTCAGCGACCGCGAGACAGGCACTCGGTTCTCGAAACCGTCGGGACGCCCATAATCGGCTCAGTGGGCAAAAAAAGGTGAGACAAAAAGGTTTGGGATTATCATTTTTATGCTTAATTTTGCCGGAAATTTGAACCACATAATTGAGTATGCGTATCAAAAAGACGCCGATTGCGGTGATTTTGTTGCTTTTTGTAAGTCGGACTGCGGGAGCGCAGGACGGTAACTTGGTGAATATCGGGCTTCAGGCAAGGGTGGATTACCAGCGGGAGTACGTGGGCGGGGATGCCGTCAAGGGCAACTGCGGCTTCAAGGGCAAGAATGTCAGCATCCTGATAAACGGAGAGTTCAATGAACATTTCTCCTACAACTACCGGCAGCGTCTCTACCGCGGCCACGGCAGTGAAAGTTTCTTCAACGCCACGGACTTCCTTTACCTCACTTATAGGCCGGACGAGCGTTGGAGCTTCTCCGGCGGCAAGCAGATTGTCGAGATCGGAGGGTATGAATATGACATCGCTCCTATCGACATCTACTTCTTTTCCGAATATTGCAGCAACATCTCCTGCTACCAGATGGGAGTCAACGCGGGATATTCATTTGGCGGAGGAACTGACCTGCTGCGGTTCCAGCTCTGCCAGAGTCCATTCCGGCGGGAGAACAGTGACATGTATGCCTACAACCTGATGTGGAACGGCTCCCATGGCTGTTTTGATTCCATCTGGTCACTGAATATGATTGAATATCTTCCCGGAAAGTTCATCAACTATCTCGCCCTCGGCAACCATTTCTCTTTAGGGAAGTTAACTGTGTTCGCAGACTTTATGAACCGGTCGCTCGTGGACAAGATGTCGTTCCTGAGGGACTTCACGATCATCGGTAAGGTGGCATATTCATTCAATGACAAGTTGAATGTCTTTGGAAAGGCGAGCTTTGACCATAACGATCTTGACAGGGAAGGGGATTGGTGTGTCATGCCGGGCACATCGATGGGAAGAGTCGGCTGCGGTGTGGAATATTTCCCGCTTGCTGACAAGAGCATCCGCCTCCACGCCACATTCTGCCACTCATTCGGGGACAACGGCAACCCTGCCGGTGTCTTGCTTGACAACCAACAGATCGCCAGCGTCGGCCTCACATGGCGGATGAGTCTGCTCAAACGATAGTTTCTGAATATTCCGCCTCTAAAGCGTTAACAAGCCTGTTATGAATAAGACCAAGAAAAAGTCTTCGAGCCCCGCCCTGAACGGGGTTATCTGCCTTGTCATCGTCATCGGTTTCTTCACCTATCTTGGTGTCTCGATGGGTATGGCCAATATGCTCAACACCGTGATGAAAACCGCACATGATCTTTTGATCAACACCGTGTTCTACCTGATGTCCATCTGTGTGCTGATGGGAGCGCTCAGCCGCCTGTTCGCCGAGTTCGGGGTGGTATCCATTCTGGAGAAACTGCTCCGACCGCTGATGAAGCCGCTGTTCAACCTTCCGGGAGTCGCCTCGCTGGGTGCCGTGATGACATTCCTGTCGGACAACCCGGCTATCATCTCGCTGTCAAAGGACAAGAGATTCAGCAAATATTTCAAGAAGTACCAGCTGATTTCCCTGACCAATTTCGGAACGGCGTTCGGAATGGGACTCATCGTGATCGTCTTTATGATGGGGCAAGGCTTCTTCAAGGAGTCGCTGATCGGCCTTTTCGGGGCGTTCTGCGGCTGCATCGTCTCCACAAGGCTTATGCAGAGATTCACGCTGAAGGCTTTCCCTCAGTACCTTACCGAGGAGGCTTGCGAAGGCATTGAGGAAGAGGAGGCCGAAGAAAAGGAAGAGGAGAAGAAGTCGCTTTTCACAAGGATTCTGGACTGCCTTCTGGACGGCGGCCGTTCGGGAGTCGAGGTCGGAATGTCCATCATTCCGGGTGTGCTCATAATATCCACATTCGTGATGATTCTGACTTTCGGCCCTTCTGCCTCAGGTGCTTACACGGGCGCGGCCTACGAGGGCGTGGAGATCCTGCCTTGGCTGGCCGACAAGATCGATTTCGTGTTCAAGGCTCTGTTCGGATTCAATGACCCTCACCTTGTGGCGTTCCCGATCACATCTCTCGGAGCTGTTGGGGCTGCCCTCAGCCTTGTGCCTAATTTTGTGGCCAACGGTTGGGCCGACGGCAACGCGATCGCTGTCTTCACGGCCATCGGAATGTGCTGGAGCGGATTCCTCAGCACCCACACGGCTATGCTTGACTCTCTGGGTTACAGGGAATTGACCCCGAAAGCCATTCTGGCGCACACAATCGGAGGACTCGCCGCCGCTTTCGCGGCGCATTGGATGTACGTTCTGGTCTCCTTGTTTTAATTGTCAGTTGGTCACTGAGCCTGTCGAAGTGACCTAATCCCTTTTCCCGAGATTAAACGAGATTCCTAAGTTGAGGTTGGTGTTCAGTTTCCCGTAAGGGTAGAGGATCCAGTCATTCGCCTTGGCGAACCTGAACGGAAGGTGGTCTGAGCCGATGAATATGTTGAATCCCGGAACATGGAATCCTACAACAGCCCCGACCGTTGACCCGAATTTGGACACGGCATAGTTCACACTTGCGCTGAACCATTCAACCGGTTTGACATTGGCGAACAGACGCGCTTCGGTCCAACTGTACGCTCCGTGGATGTAGGTCGAACTCAGAAGACCGGCTGACAAGCCGCTGTAGAACGGCATTGTGTACTCGGCCCCCACATTGACAGTCGCGGCTGTCATTCCACCGTCTGTCCCGTTTTTCTCGGTTCTCCTGAAGTCAAACAAATCCATCACTTCATCCGTCAGGTCATCGAGCTGGTTTTTGAGCGAATTATCCTTGTCTCCATCGAACGAGACATTGTCGAACCCGTCGAACGACCATCCTTCTCCGCTGGTCCGCGCCACAGTGGTATTCTTCCAAGCCATGTAGCCTAAATCGTTGACAGCCAAGGAAAGTTTTAACCCATCTATGATTTCCAGCTCCGCGCCGAGGTCAATCGCGGCTCCGAATCCGTTCACAAGAGAGTTTTTGTTTGCCTTTACGCTGTCGAAGTCCAGCAGATCCTTGTCGGAAGGATTGTCGAGCGCGGCTCCGGATTCTCCTTTTGTCTGTATGTCCAGGAATGATGATGATTTCAGGCTTCCGTCCGACTGGATTGACCACCTGTCTTCTGTCATCTGAATATTCATTCTCTCTATGTCCGCTTTCATGTTGGCTGTCCCCACGAGAAATTTCACCCTGCCGCCCACACTGAGCCTCTCCGTGACGCGGCGGCTATAGCCCAACGCGAACTCCAGACGGCTGTCCACACTGGCTGATATTCCGGAAACGTCGTAGTTCTGTGACTTGCCGGCGTTTTTCATGAAATCGAAGAGACTATACGGCAGATTGACGGCCGCGCAGGTTCTCATGTTGACATCGAACGAAAAGAAAGATTCTCCTTTCGATATGCCGAGCGATAGCAGAGAGACCGTGTTGTCCACATTGAGTTGGTTGTCAGGACTCAGCTTGCCCAGGAACTCGTCGGCCGGAACGGCGGAATTCATGAATGTGGTCAGCTTTCCGTCGACAGGGTAGAGAAATGTGCTGACTCCCATGTTGCTTTGCGTCTCCAGATTGAAGGAACCGATGACCGGAACCGTGAAATAGCTGGTGCTTGACGCGAAGGCCGGATTGAACTGATGCCTGTGGTTATAGCCTTCGAGAAAATACGTGGAGCGGAATATCTGCTGCGCGAAGGCCCCTTCGGCGGCTGCAAGCGCGATGATGATGAATATGATTGCCTTTTTCATTGTGTCTGACTTTTGATGAATGTTACGTTGATCCATGGGGATTCTGTCAGAACTCGGTCGTGACCGAACCTTGCATTCTGATCTTCATGTTCTCCAACCTGATTCCCTGGTTCTTGTTGAGGCAGGTTCCTTGGTGCTCCCTGTCGGTTCCGGAGGCCTCCAGATTCAACCTCAGCCCGTCCAGCCTTTTCAGATCCCCGGCCGAAGATTTGAGGGTCATCGTCATCGGATTCCGGCTTGGTCTCTCGATGGATCCTGACGAGACGCTTCCGTCCACCGTTACGGTGATCTCCGGGATCACCCTTGCGCTTTTGTCAATGGCGGAGACTGTCAGACTGATTCCCAAAGGGATCATATTCACGAAATCGAATGTCACATCCGCGTTTCTGATCTCGAACTCCTTGCCGTCCCCGTCCTGCGGGTTGAAAGTCTCGTTCCAGCCCGTGAAGTCGTAGCTGTACTCGAACCTCAGTCCGCTTCCGAACGACAGAGGGGCGATGACATCATAGCTGCAATAGAATGAATATTCCCTGTCGGTCCGCACAGTGATGAACTCATCTTCCGCCTTGACATCCACGTTGGTGATTCCTATCCGTTCAGGGACATCTTTCACGATGTCGGGCAGAGCCGGAGCCTTGATGTTGTTGTAGCCTTCAGGCACGTCCTCTCCCGTGGCGGAGAGGCATATTCTTGTCTCTTTGCCGGCCTCGATCCGGATTTCATCGGTCGCGCCTCCCTTGTCCCCGATGTGCACGGTGTTCTTTGTCTCGCCTTTGAAGGACTCCAGATCCGCGTTCAGGGTCAAGGCCAACGGGCTGTCGTTGCCCACGCGAAGCATTATCTGAGGGTTGTACAGATCGAGCGCGGTTCCGTCACCATCGATGAAATCCGGCATGGTCCCGACATCGACGGTCTTAGGGTCTATGTCGATTATCGGATCAACCTTGACTGTGGCGCTTTCAACTTCAATCGAGCCGACATTTATGCCGACATCCACCAGAATCTCCTCCGGGATGGAAGCGAATGTCCTTCCGAGGTCGTCTGAGAGCACCTTTACATTGAATCCGCTAAGCTTGATGTCATCGTTGACGATGATCCTGTGTCTGTCCGCCATGAAACCTTGTCCTGCCGGAATCTTGTCGAAATCAATTCCGGTGATCTCCAGATTGACGGAATTGGGAGACTTGCTGACTTCCACAGGATCGAAGGTGAGCATATTCCTTTCCTTGTCGAAAGAGTATGAGATCCGGCCGCTCTTTGTCGTTATATCTCCGATTTCGAGGTAGTCGGGAAAGTCTATGACAAGACCTGTGACGGTGGCTTTCCCGACATTGGCGCTGAATGAGACGGTACCTGTCGCCTTGCCTGTGACACCCTTGACGTCAACTATCTCCTCAGGAACAGCCTCGTCGATCGTGACCGGAGTCGGGATGGGGGTGAAATTCCTTGAGAAAGTCAGTCCTGAAGGCAGCGGCGATTCCGGAGAGATGACTCCGGTCTCGCTCATGATCAGGGAGCGGTCAATGCCTGCCGTGAAACCTCCTTCGTTGACAAGTCCACGGGTGATTGAGACAGAGGGCACGTTGAAGCCGGTCTCGGTGCGGTTGCCTGACAGGTGCAAGGAATAGTCGCCGTCGGCGCTGACGACAAGAACCCCGGTTCCGTTCTCGTCTATGTCCAGCAGGTCGGAGATCAGGATTGTCTCCGAGTTTCCTATCGGCGCGTGGATGTCGCCGCCGATGCTTATTGTCTTGTCGAAATCCTTGGTAAGGTCGTAGTCCTCGTTGACGCAGGAACAGAACGAAGCCTGGATGTTGACCGCCAGTACCACCAACAGTGCGGTTTTGCTTGAGAAAGACATAAATATTTGGTTTTCAATAATTGATGTTAGAGCTCACGGACAAATGTACACAAAAACTGAAGATATTCAATGAAAAGGTGTGTGAAAATGACTATTTTTGTATCCCATGGACATAGTCAAGGTAATAGAAATCTTCGCTCTGGTGACGGGCGTCCCGTATATCGTTTTGGAAGTGCTCCAGAAGAACAGCATGTGGTACTTCGGAATCGCCACTGGGCTCGCGTGCGCATATTCATTCGCAGTGCAGCATCTTTGGTCGAACATGGCGCTGAACATTTATTACGTGGGGATGTCCGTATGGGGGCTTTATCAGTGGAGAAAGGACAGTAGGGCGCTTGCCGGGTCCGGCGGACAAGAGGACGCCACTGTCCACCTCGGAAGGATGAGCGGGGCGACCGCCTTGTGGAGCGCGGTCATATTCATCGCGGGAACAGTCGCTCTTGTCTGGGTCCTTGAAGTGTTGGGAGGTTCCAGCACCTGGCTGGACTCGGCGTCGGCGATGATGTCCGTGGTCGCCACATACTGGCTCGGCCGCTCGATCCCGTACCACTGGGTTGTCTGGATCGTCACCGACATCATCCTTGTCGTGATGTGCTTCATGGAAGGGCAGTTCTGGCTGACGGCTCTTTATGTGGGCTATGTCGCGGCCGCGGCCTACGGGTTGTTCCATTGGCTTGGAAAAGGAAAATATATTAACTGATAATCAATGAATATGACTGATTTCGGAAGAATCATTCTATGCATGGCTTTCGCTGTTCTGGCGGCATCCATGTCATCCGCTCAGGATAAGGGCGTTGTTTATTGTGACGCGTCCGCGTTCCCTCTCTATGGCAAGTGCATTGAGGAGACTTCCGCCCGTTATGAGCGGCTTCCGGCTGAATTCAAGGGTGTCGTGCGTGGCCCTTTGTGGGACTTGGGACGCAATTCGGCCGGGCTTTACATCCGCTTCCGCTCCAATTCCACGCAGATCCGCGCCCGTTGGAAGTCCACCAGCCCGCGCCAGTATATGCCGCATATGACAGACGCAGGTGACAGCGGTCTCGACCTTTACATCCTGACCGAAAAAGACGGCTGGCGTTTCGCCGGCAGCGGATTCGACTGGGGTGGACGCGACAAAAATGTCAAAAACAAGACAATCATCGCGAACATGACCCCTGACATGAGGGAATATATGCTCTACCTCTCCATGTATAACGGAATCGAAGAACTTGAGCTTGGAATCGACGAAGGGGCCGTCATAGAGGCTCCGGCTGTGGAAAGTCCTAAGACTGAGCATCCTGTTGTCATGTACGGGACGAGCATCCTTCAGGGAGGGTGCACATCGCGTCCGGGAATGGCATTCACGGCCATCTTGGGCAGGAAGCTCGACAGGGAGGTCATCAACCTTGGATTCAGCGGCAACGCACGGCTGGACTATGAGATCGCTGAATATATCACCCGTGTCCAGAACCCGAGCCTGATCGTGCTCGACTATGTCCCGAACTCCTCCGCCGAACTGATAAACGAAAGGGGTGAGAAGTTCTTCAGAATCATCAGGGATGCTTTCCCGGATGTCCCGGTGATCCTCGTCGAGGATCCGACATTTCCTCACACCCGTTTTGATCAGAAGATGTTGGAGGAGGTTACATCCAAGAACGCCGCACAGCTTGCCCTGTACAAGAAGCTGAAAAAAGCTGGCGAAAAGAGGCTGTACTACGTCTCCACCGACGGCCTGATCGGCGATGACGGCGAGGCCACTGTTGATGGCGTCCATTTCACCGACCTCGGAATGATGCGCTACGTGGAGAGGGTGCTGCCTGTCATGAGGAAGGCGCTGAGGTAAGTGTCCTGTGAATTAATTATAGTATTTCGCTGGAAAGAAGTATCTTTGCATGATTTTCAACCACGGCGGTGGAAGCATCGCCGGGCATAAAAAGATTCGATTATGATTATCATTGTGGAAAGCGGGGCGACGAAGACCGATTGGTGCGCGGCGGCCCTGGACAAGGAACCTATTAATGTCAAGACCGCGGGCATGAATCTGGCCACGATGCCGCAGGATGTCATCGAGGGGATAGTGGCCGAAGCGATGGCCGAGTTCAAGGCCAAGGGACTGGACTCAAAGGTGTCCGAGGTTCATTTCTACGCCGCCGGCCTGATTGTGCCGGAAGGTGAGAAGGTGCCTCCGCAGGCGAAGGGGCTGGATCACGTGCTCAGGTCGTTGTTCCCGGAGGCTGAGATGGAATATGCCTCGGATCTTCTGGACGCGGCGCGTGCCGTGTGCGGCCACAAGCCAGGAGTCGCGGCCATCATGGGCACAGGCTCCAACAGCTGTCTTTTCGACGGGACGAATGTTGTGAAGAACGTCCGCTCTGCCGGATTCATCCTCGGAGACGAGGGCGGCGGCGCGAGGCTCGGCAGGCTTTTCATGGCCGATTTCCTCAAGGGACTTGTGCCGGAGCCGGTCGCGGGTGAGTTCGCCAGGGATTTCAAGGTTGACTACATGACCGTCGTGCAGAACGTCTACCGTGGCGAGGCCCCTTCAAAGTACCTCGGCTCATTCGCTCCGTGGATTCTTCAGAGGTACGACACCTGTGAATATGTCCGCGGCCTTGTGGAGCAGAATTTCAGGGACTTCATCGAGAGGGCTTTGATGCAGTACGACATCGATAGGTACCCGGTGGGTGTAGTGGGCGGTTTCGGCTATGCCAACAGGAACATCATCAGGAAGGTCGCCGAACCTTACGGAATCCGTTTCTCCACAATCATCCCGGCCCCGATCGAAGGTCTCGTCGAATATCATTTAGGAAAGAAATAATAATGGCTTCGCCGGAGATGTTCCGGCATAAGATGTTATGGAAGATTCAAGAACAACAGAACAGTCCTCAAGGTATGACCACCTTGAGAAGATGTCCACAGAAGAGTTGCTGAACGCGATCAACACTGAGGACAGGACGGTTCCGGTCGCTGTGGCCGGAGCGATACCGCAGATTCGGAAACTTGTGGACGGCATCGTGGAGAGGGTTCCTCTCGGCGGTCGTGTGTTCTACCTCGGAGCCGGGACGAGTGGCCGTCTGGGCATAGTGGACGCCTCGGAGATCCCTCCGACCTACGGAGTCCACGACGTGTTCATCGGCTTCATGGCCGGTGGCGACAGCGCCATCCGCGACGCTGTGGAAGGAGCTGAGGACGACGTCGAGGGAGGCTGGAGAGACCTCCAGGCATATTCACCGACAAAGAATGATGTCGTGATCGGAATCGCGGCCTCTGGCACAACCCCTTATGTGATCGGGGCATTGAAGACAGCCCGCGAGAACGGCCTTCTGACAGGCTGCATCACCTGCAACGAGAATTCTCCGGTGGCCGCGGCCGCCGAGGTGCCTGTAGTGGTCGTTGTAGGGCCTGAGTTCGTGACCGGCAGCACCAGAATGAAGGCCGGCACGGCCCAGAAACTGGTTCTGAACATGATTTCGACTGTGTCCATGATCCGTCTCGGCCATGTCAAGGGCAGCAAGATGGTGGACATGCAGCTGACGAACCGTAAGCTCGTCGATCGCGGAACCAGGATGATCATGGGCGAGACCGGCATCGAGGACTACGACTTCGCCCGCAAGCTTTTGCTTGAATATGGTCAGGTCCGCGCGGCCGTGAACGCTTACCAGAAAGGTGAGGTTAAGTAGATGACGGTTCCGGAGACATTTCCATCAAAACTTTTGGAGGACGCTGTGCAGGCCATAGGCTCCCTTCCGGGGGTGGGCAAGCGCAGCGCCTTGCGCCTGGCCCTGCATCTGCTGCGACAGCCTTCTGAGAACGTGCACCATTTCGCCGACTCGATAGTCAAGATGAGGGACGAGGCGAAGTACTGCCGGCAGTGCTGGATGATTTCAGACGAGGACATCTGTCCGATCTGCGCCGACAAGTCCCGTGACCATAAGACTATCTGTGTCGTGGAGAATGTCCGAGACGTGATGAGCATCGAGAACACGGGGCAGTATCGTGGTGTCTATCACGTGCTCGGCGGGATAATCTCTCCGATCGCCGGAATCGGCCCGTCGGACATCACGGTCGCCCGACTGGTTGAAAGGGTAAGGGATATGCTCGTGTCCGGAGACGTGAAGCCAGAGGAGGTCGAGATAATCCTGGCCTTGAGCGGCGACGTGGAGGGCGAGACCACCTCATTCTACATCTACCGTCAGATTTCTGAATATCAAGTCAGAGTCTCATCCCTTGCCCGAGGTCTGGGTTTCGGGGATGACCTTGAATATGCCGATGAGCTCACTCTGGGACGCTCGATAGTCAACCGCCAGACTTTCAAGCCATAAGAATTTGCGGATGCTTGTATAAAAGCTTACCTGGCAATGTTATTATCGATAGTTGAATCCCTGCTTCTGGCCGCGTCGCTCTGCGCCGACTGCTTCGCTGTCTCGACGTGCTCAAGCGTCACCCTTAAAGGAATATCCTGGAGAAAGATCCTTCCGATCGCTTTCGTGTTCGGAGTAGTTCAGACTGCACTTATGGCCCTGGGCTGGCTGTTCGGCGACATATTCGTCGGACATATTCATAAAGTCGCCAGTCTCATAGGATTCCTGCTGCTGCTTTATGTCGGCGGGTCGATGATTCTGGGAGCCGTGAAGAACGAGGACGAGTCTCGCGACCTGAACGGCCTCAAGAATGTCATCATCGGGGCCGTAGCCACCAGCATTGACGCTTTCACCGTCGGCATCAGCCTTTCCATGGGTTTAGTCCCTACCGGCAAGATGATGATGAACCTCGCCGCCGTCTTCATTGTGACCATGCTTTCCGTGATCGGCGGAATGTTCGGTGGTCAAAGAATAGGCTGCCGCTTCGGTCGTCCGGCGGAAATCATCGGCGGCTGCGTCCTCATCCTCATCGGCCTGAACATCCTGCTGGGATTCATTTAGTTTTAGAGTCGTGGGACAAGGAGCGAAGCGACCGAAGGGGTTTCGGGGAAACCTTTCCCCGTGCCCCACCGGGGCTGTCGCGAAGCGACTGGGGGTTGGATGAAAAGTGCGCGAAGCGCGAAGCGACCGAAGGGGTTTCGGGGAAACCTTTCCCCGTGCCCCACCGGGGCTGTCGCGAAGCGACTGGGGGTGAATTAATATTTTACGGAATTATGCACTTTAGGCTTGTTCGTAGTAAAGGCATATTTACGTGGCATTGTTATGGATTGCAAGCCCAAAGTGGATTGTCGCGGACATCAATGAATACCATAGCCTCTCACTATCAAGCTTTTCAGAGACAAAAATGAGGGCAAACGTTACTCAACAGAGCCATCCGACACCCTCCGGGAACGAAAAGAGGCGTATATGCATCCCAAAAGTGCAGAAGAAGTCTTCGTGCGCGTGCCGGATCGCCTTTCTGAAGTGACAAAGGAAATAATGTCTCCAATGAATGCTCAGCAGCACCCTCGGGAGACGAAAAGTGGGGGAAACGTTTCCCAAGAGTGCAGGCTGCACTCTTGAGGAGCAAAAGAGGCCGAAAGTGTTACCGAAGGGATTCGGAGCAAGCCTAAAGTGCATAGTTCCGATATTTTATGGACTAAATTTTTTTTAGTCCATAAAATATTCTTATTTTTGTGGACTGACTTCTCCGTAACGTCAGCGCATTGAAGTGGAACCTTTCCCACGCTCGGGCCGGGAATAATACAGGAAGAGTATGATTGCGATTTTCTACAGACTGAACGGCAAGCTGTTGGTTTCCCAGTCTGAAACGGAGCTTTCTAAAATCAGCAGGGACAATGTCCTTTGGATTGACATCCTTTCTCCGTCGGGAGAGGAGAAACACACTGTGGATGAGTTTCTTGGAGAGGAAATCCAGAGCCGCGCGCAGGCTGAGGAGATTGAGAGTTCGTCACGTTTCTCCGAGACGGAGAACGCGATCTTCGCGAACACCAACTTCCTGATGCCGGGACCGGAGGACTATTCGATGGAGGCCGTCTCGTTCACTTTCGTCGGGAATTGTCTGACGACCTTGAGGGATGTTCCGCTGCGAAGCTTCACCGAGCTCCAGCGCAGGATAGTCGCGATGCCTCAGTCATATCCGAACGGCTACACGGTCTTCGCCAGCATTATGGACCAGCGTGTCGATCTGGACGCGGATATGATCGAGCTTATGAGCAAGGAGATCTCCCAGTACAGCAAGCGAATCAACCAGCAGGAAGACATCGACGAGGACTTCCTCTTGGACATCAACCAGTTGCAGGAAAACACGATGCTCGTGCGCGAGAACATCGTCGATAAGCAGCGTCTGATCTCCAATATGCTTCGCAGCGACAAGTACCCGAAGGATCTGCACAGGCGTTTCTCGGTTCTGCTCCAGGACATCAATTCCCTGATCAACCACACGAATTTCGGTTTCGAGAGGCTTGAGTACCTTCAGGACACGGTTGTCGGTCTTATCAACCTGGACCAGAACAAGATTATGAAGATATTCACCCTTGTGTCCGTGCTCTTGATGCCTCCGACCCTTGTGGCGAGCTTCTACGGGATGAACGTCCCTATGCCGCTGATGGACAAGAGCTGGATGTGGGTGCTGCTGCTCGGCGTGATGCTGCTGACGGTCGCGCTGGTGCTGTTCCTCTTCAAAAGGAACAAGCTTCTGTAAAATAATCCGGTTTTCTTATTGTAAATCAGATGATTTTGCCTATCTTTGCACGCCTTTTGACCGGCCGTGCCGTGTTGGCGTGTCCGGTAGGGCGTAAAAATATTGTTAAACAACTAGTTATCTTTAATTACCATTATGGCAGAAGAAACACAGAAAGTAGCTGAGGAAGCTAAGGTAGAGGCTCCTGTACAGGAAGCGCCTAAGGCCGAGGCTCCGGCAAAGAAAACATCTCTCAACGCTTCAGTGGCGCCAGAGAACTTCGACTGGGACGCTTTTGAGGGCGGATCAGAGATTTACGGCGGCGAGGACAAGAAGTCCATCGAGGACGCTTATGACCAGACTCTCTCCAAGATCGTGGAGAACGAGGTCGTTGAAGGAACCGTTACCGCCATCTCCAAGAGAGAGGTTATCGTCAACATAGGTTACAAGAGCGAGGGTGTCATCCAGGCTCCTGAGTTCCGTTACAATCCAGACCTCAAGGTCGGTGACAAGGTTGAGGTTTACGTTGAGTCCGCAGAGGACAAGAAAGGCCAGCTCATCCTTTCCCACAAGAAGGCACGCGCCCTCAAGTCTTGGGACAGAGTGAACGAGGCGTTCAACAACGACGAGATTGTCAAGGGCTTCGTGAAGACCCGCACAAAGGGCGGTATGATCGTCGATGTCTTCGGAATCGAGGCTTTCCTCCCGGGCTCACAGATCGACATCAAGCCTATCCGCGACTACGACGCTTACGTCAACCAGACAATGGACTTCAAGATCGTCAAGATCAACCAGGAGTTCCGCAATGTTGTCGTTTCCCACAAGGCTCTTCTCGAAGCCGAGCAGGAGCAGCGTAGGGCCGAGCTCATCAGCAAGCTCGAGAAGGGACAGATCCTCGAGGGTACCGTCAAGAACATCACCAATTACGGAGTCTTCGTTGACCTCGGCGGTGTTGACGGTCTCATCCACATCACAGACCTGTCTTGGGGCAGGATCGACAACCCTGAGGAGGTCGTTTCCCTTGACCAGAAGATCAAGGTTGTCGTCAAGGAGTTCGATCCTCAGCAGAAGAGAATCGCCCTTGGCTACAAGCAGCTTACCCCTCATCCTTGGGACAACCTCGACGCCAACATCAAGGAAGGCGACGTTGTCAAGGGTAAGGTGGTCCTCATCGCTGACTACGGCGCTTTCGTAGAGATCGAGCCGGGTGTCGAGGGTCTTATCCACGTGTCTGAGATGTCTTGGTCTCCAAGACTCCACAGCGCGCAGGAGTTCCTCAAGGTTGGTGACGAGGTAGAGGCCAAGGTTCTCTCCATCGACCGTGAGAACAGGAAGATGTCCCTCGGTCTGAAGCAGCTCACCCCTAACCCTTGGGAGAGCATCCGCGACAAGTACCCTGTAGGTTCCGTTCACAAGGCTGTCGTACGCAACATCACCAACTTCGGTGTGTTCGCAGAGCCTGAAGACGGTGTTGAGGGACTCATCCACATCAGCGACCTCTCTTGGAACAAGATCAAGCATCCTTCAGAGCTCGTTTCTCCTGGTGATGTCATCGACGTTCAGATCCTTGACTTCGACGAGGCCAACCACAAGCTCAGCCTTGGCCACAAGCAGCTCACCCCTAATCCTTGGGACGCCATCGAGGAGAAATACCCTGTAGGCTCCGTTGTCGAGGGTACGGTTGCCTCCCTTACCGACAAGGGCGCCAACATCAAGCTTGAGGGTGACGACGAGGGCTTCGCGTTCAGCCGCGACCTCATCAAGGAGGACGGCAAGCAGGCCATCGTGGGCGAGACACTTCCGTTCAAGGTCATCGAGCTCAGGAGAAGCACCCGCAGGATCCTTCTCTCACACGTAAGGACATACGCTGAGGCCAAGGCCGAGAAGGTGGCCGTTGAGGCTGACAACACCAAGAAGGCGGTCAAGAAGATCAACTCCAACCTGGAGAAGACCACCCTCGGTGACATCAGCGAACTCGCTGCCCTCAAGGACAAGCTCGAGAAAGGTGAATAATCCATGGATTTTACTTTGACGGTGTTGGGTACGGCTTCGGCCAAGCCCGGCCCCGGAAGGAATCAGAGCGCTCAGGTACTTTCCGTACATGGGCGCTCATTTTTAATAGATTGCGGAGAAGGCGTGCAGACGCGCCTTCAGGAGTGCCGTATCTCTCCGATGAAGATAGACTCGATCTTCATCTCGCACATCCACGGCGACCACGTATTCGGACTTTTCGGCCTGCTTTCCACGATGGGAATGCTCAGCAGGATGTCGCCGCTGAACATCTACGCTCCAGTCAGCTTCGGCCCGATCCTGAAATTCTTCCTTTCCTACTACGGCGATGGCATCCCTTTCGAGATACGGCATATTCCTATGAATATGAAGGTTCCGGAGATGATTTACCACACCAAGTCTCTGGAAATCTACGCTTTCCCGCTGAACCACAAGATCGAAACCTTCGGCTGGCTGTTCCGCGAAAAGGAGCCTCAGATGAATGTCAAAAAATGGAAGATTGATGAATATGACCTCTCACTCACCGAGATCGGCGCGGTCAAGCGTGGCGAGGATGTGATCCGTGAATATCCTGACGGCACCACCGAGGTGCTGCCGTTCGAGGAACTGGGCTACAAACCGTATGTTCCTCGTTCCTTCGCCTATTGCAGCGACACGGCTCCGTTTCCGGAACTGTCTTCCTGGGTGAAAGGCGTGGACCTGCTCTATCACGAGACGACATACACGGCTGTGTTGGCGGACCAGGCTGCCCAGCGTCATCATTCCACGACTCTTCAGGCCGCGCAATGCGCGTTGGACGCAGGCGTGAAGAAACTCGTCATCGGGCATTATTCCTCACGGTGCAAGAACGTTTCCCAGTACGAGGCGGAATGCAGGAGCATATTTCCGGAGACGTATGCGGCCAATGACAGGGATGTCTTCGATGTCCCTTTGGTTAAATTGGACTGAGATGTTGTCAGATTGGGCTTATAGAGACCTTTCGTTGGCGAAAAATCATTATATTTACATTCTGTAGTCAGTAAGCGGCAAAACTTACACCGCCGCGTATTTGACAAGGATCCTTAAAGATTGTAAATATTCAGATGAGAAAGGTTATTATATTCATAAGTATTGTTCTGTGTCAGGTGGCCGCTTGGGCACAGGGCACGCCTCAGGAACGGTATATTCAGAAATGGGCTCCGACCGCTGTCAGGGAGATGTACCGCAGCGGTGTGCCGGCCAGCATCACATTGGCTCAGGGCATTCTGGAGTCCCGTTACGGGCTTTCGCCGCTGGCCTCCGAAGGCAACAACCATTTCGGAATCAAGTGCCACAAGGATTGGAAAGGTAAGTCGATGCGCTACGATGACGATGCGAAAGGGGAGTGTTTCCGGGTCTATGACTCCGCGGACGAGTCGTTTCAGGATCACTCGGACTTTCTTCGCTACCGGGATCGCTACAAGTTCCTTTTCGACTTGAAGACAACTGATTACAAGGGTTGGGCTTACGGCTTGAAGAAGGCCGGCTACGCCACAGATCCCAACTATCCGGCGAAGCTGATAAAGTACATAGAGGACTACAAGCTTTATGAATATGACACAATGACTTCCGAGGAGTCCGAACGTCTTGCGGAGGCCGTGGAGAAAAAAACTGAGGTGGCTTCAGGGGATTCCAAAGTGGATTCCGGCAAGAAACCGGCTGCGGTTAGGAAAGACAAGGCGAAGAAAGACAGGAAAGCTCGTAGGACCAGAAGGAAACGTTCCAAGGAAGTGTCTGAACCTGATGTGATTCCGGCCTCACCATTGTCTCTTGAGGAGCCGAAAAGAATTGACAAGAGCGGGTTGGAGGTGTTCAGTTTCTCGTTGACCCGGGAGGCATATTCCCGCAACGGGGTTCCGTTCATCACCTCGGTGGAAGGGGAGACATATTCAAGCATCGCCCAGTCGTACCATCTTTATCTGAATGAATTGTTGAGATTCAATGATTTGACTCATTCCGAGGAACTCCTACCGGGTACGGTGGTTTATCTGCAGACGAAGAAGAACCAGTCCGAGAAGGGCCTTGACAAGTACATTGTGGGTGAGGACGATGAGTCTCTGCGTGACATCTGCCAGCGGTTCGCCGTGAAGATGTCCAGTGTGATGAAGATGAATGGCTTTCCGGCCGGTTATGAACCTCGCGAGGGTGACACGATCATCCTTCGCGGTAAGAAGATGAAGAAGTGATGAAGACTTGGAAACTGATAGTTCTGGTCGCCGCGTTGTTGGTGATCGTGATCTTGGGTGCGGTCGGCGGCCGTTGGTACGCCGGCAATCGTAAACCGAACTTCACTGGCAAGGCTGATCTGTATGTCCGTCCGCAGATGACTGTGGATGATGTGCTTGCGCAGATTCCCGACAGCATAGTCGTCAACCGTCACAATCTGTCCCGGGTTGTTAGAAAAGAGCTGGCGGACAGCGACTTGAAACTGGGGCATTATGTCGTGGAGAAAAACAAGCCGAGCGTCTATGTGGTCCGGATGCTGAAGAACGGCTGGCAGTCGCCCGTGAATCTGGTCCTTTCCGGCACTATGAGACAGAAGGGCAGGATCGCCCGCAAAATCTCCAACCAGATGATGTTGGACTCCGCCGAGGTCGCCGATGCGCTGAACGATTCGTTGTTGCTTGCCGGTTACGGTTTCACACCGTCCGATGTGTTCTCCCTGATCATTCCGGACACCTATCAGGTCTATTGGACGGCATCTATGAAGGACATCCTGGACAAGCAGAAGGCCGCTTACGATGCCTTTTGGACCGATGAGAATCTCGCCAAGGCCGAGGCTCAGGGCTTGACCCCGAAGCAGGTCTCGATCGTGGCCTCCATAGTGAAGAGCGAGTCGAACTATGCTCCTGAATATTCCTCAATCGCCGGTGTGTATCTGAACCGTCTGCATCAAGGAATGAGGCTTCAGGCCGATCCGACGGTGGCCTTCTGCTATGGTTACACCCTCAACAGGATTCTGCTCAAGCATTTGGAGTACGATTCCCCGTACAACACCTATCTGTATGAAGGTCTCCCTCCAGGACCGATCTGTGTCCCCGACAAGCCGAGTCTTGAGGCCGTCCTGAATCCTGACCGCCACGGCTATCTCTATTTCTGCGCCAACGCCGCAATGGACGGCACCCACAAGTTCGCCGCCACCTATTCCGAGCACCTCCGCAACGCCCGCGAGTTCCAGCGCGCCCTCGACGCCCGCCGCGCCTCCGGCCGGTGATTCCTTGCCGCTCTATCAGAGCAGTCCCCAAATATTATTGCATTTCCGCGGCTTTCTTCAAGTCCTCTTTGTCCGGTGTGAATATATGGTTCAGCACACCGACAGAAACAACTTTGGTCTCGCCATCGTATGTGATGGTACCAACACTGCAAACAAAGTAGTTATCGACTTTCAGCATATTATCGATAACCAATCCGCCCAATCCGGTTCCGATCATTGAACCGAACATAACCAGATCAGCATCACTTTCATCGCTTGACAGTTCTTCGGTCAGCACAGTATTCAAGACATCTTTCAACGCCTTGCAATGCGCGGCTTTGTCAGGACACGTGACAACGCATACACCTGCGATGATCACCAACACTAAAATAAACAACAGAAATTTTTTCATACGACTACACGTTTAAAATCAGTATTCAAAAGATTAGACTTCAGTTAAAAGAAACTCTCTGCAGAAAATCCCAAAAGCATATATTTAACCGCGTTTTATGTTAAATTTTGACAAAAATACGACTTTTCTGTGTGGAATCAAGAAAGTTGCGTTAAATAGTTTATTCTCATTCGAGGCCGCCTAGTTCTTCATCTGTCATAAGCCAGACAAAAACTGATCCTCGAATTTTGGTAACGTGTAAAATTCGAGGATCAGTTTTTGCTGGCTCCAACCGAAGTGAGAATCACTCCTTAGATCTCGCTGCCGGTGAACTGCCCGATGAAGTAGATCGCGCCGGTGCTGGATTCGCTAATGATGTAAACGAACGGTCTGTCGGCGTGGAACTCTACCTGGCGAGGCTCCGGCTCGTAGGCGGACATCGTCATGATGGCGGCGGTGACGGCAGCGGCCTTGGTGCCCTCCTCGCTGACCTCGATCTTCGCCTTCTGGAACATCTTGGAAACGAACATATTCCCGTCAGCAAGTTTGCTGAAGTCGGCGCCTGGCTTGAACATTGTCGGCGCGCCGAGGCCGGCGATCACCTCGTTCAGCGGCTGCTCAACCTCGGTGGTGAACTTCGGCAGTTTCAGATCCACCTTGCAGTTCTCCATCTTGCGGCCAAGGTTTGCGATCTCCTTGGCGTTGACAACCCTCATCATGTCGTCGATCGACTTGCCTTCGTTCGGAAGGAGGACGGTCATCGCGAAGGAGCCGTTGCCGTAGGGGAGTCTGACGGCGGAATAGGTGCCGTTGGCGGTGTAGGAATATTCATCGGTCTGGTGCATCATCTTGACTTTCTTGATGTCGCGGGTGTAGCCTCTGAACGCCTCCACCTTCGTGTCTTTCGTCTGGAACCTCTCGGCCCACGAGCCGTTGAAGTAGATGGCGTTCATCAGGTAGGCCACAGCGCCCGGATCCACGTTGTCGATGATCCTCGGGATCATCCCTCCTGTGTGCTTTGAGCACCAGCCGTTGATGGTGTTCACTGTCTTCGGTGAGGTGAAGTCCAGATTCCGCACCTCGGTGCCGAACAGGTCGCCCACCGTCTTCCCGAACTCATTGTTGATCCTGTTGTCCTTGTTGACCGCCACGTAGTCCGCCACGTTCACGGTGACGGAAGGGTCGATGACACCGGCCTGCTTGACCAGAAGGCCGTAAATCTCGTTGATCTCCTCCATCGACGCGCCTGTCCATCCGAGCGTGTTAAGGATTTCCTGTCTTGTGTCGCCGTCCGCCCCGTTCGCCAGAATTGTCATAAGTCCGGTCACGCTGAGCGGGGAGATCACCCGTGAGTCCATCCCGTTGGTCTTATTGAACAGATTGATGGCGAATGTGTTGTTCTTCGCCAGAAGATCCCTTTGCGCGTCAGAAAGGATCAGATAGTCATTGTCAATCGCTTCCATATCACCTTTGCTTGCCACTCCCGTGTCGCTCTGTCCGCTCTTCTTCGCCGTGCCGCAAGACACCAGCATGGCCGCCGCCATCCCCGAAAGCACCACTCTTCTCGCTGTCTTATTCATTTCTCTCACTTTTTTCCGTCAGGCGGGCAATCACCTTCCGTGAATATATCCATTCAAGCGGCTATTGCCAGCCGCCCTAACTAACCAACTCCCTAAATCCAGCAAGAACCGTTCCTTGCATCACCTTCCCACAATATTCTTTATGAATATCCCACATTTGTTTGAGTTATGTAACCTTCAAAAAATAACCTGCATCATCTTAAGGAATCTTTTCGGTCTATATCTCTTTTCTCATCAGTCATGTGCCACCGGCACACTCCTTCTTCGAAAATAGATCTATCCTCGAAAATATTCTCTTAATCTGAGGCAACTTATTTTTTTCATGTTACTATAAAAAATGGATTTTCAAACCCAATAACATTCATTATGAATATCCCCATCTCTGTCTATGGTTGCCCATCCCATTCTCTTTTTAAGTGGGCAAAATTCAACCGGTTTTCTACCAGGGCTCTTGTCCCTTTGCTTGGTGTGTGTCTTTACCTGATTTGTAACAAATTGTTTTATAGGTAATTGTGATTTTCTGGTAGTCAAAAATGGAGGGCAGGGTTTTCTATGCGCCTGATTATTTGAGGGTGAAGATTCACATATTGGTTATCAACCCATTATGGAATCCTGCCCGTCAAGCATTCGTGCGATGGCCTTGGCGAGGCGCAGGTCGGGTTCCGTGAAATGGTTGCCGGGATTGATCTCGAAACAGTAAGGAATGGCTTGCCTTTCAAGTAGTTCCAGAATCTTGTCCGTGCATTCTCCCACACGACTCATCACAGGGTGCTTCGTTCCGCTTTCGTTGTCCCCGAGTGAAAGTGACACGAAATCCGGCCGCCTGACCATCGGATGCGAGACGGCATATTCAATGAACCCTGGGTACCAGAAAGAGGCTGAGCCGCAGGCGATTCTGACGAAGCGGTCTGTCTTCCAGGCGCTCCAGAGGGCAAAAAGTCCGGCCAATGAATATCCCGCCAAGGCGTTGTACAACGGTGGGGCCGGCAGTTTGGCCTCCGTTTCAGGCATAATCCTGTCCAGCAGTTCCGTCAGATACCGCTCCGCGTTTCCTTTGAATGGTGGCTGCTCCTTGCGGACTCCCGGAGCCGTCCACGGAGTCAGCTCACCCTCGAAATCGAAATCATGAACCGACACCAGATTGAAGTTCGGGCAGCCGATCCGCCTGCACGCCTCCCAAACTTGGTGCCCGTCCCCGGCCACGGAATGAATATAAACCGTCGGAAGCGCTGTCTTGCCTCCGCTCCAGATTCTGATTTTTTCCATATCACCCGCAATTTACGAATAATATCTCGGAATCAATCCGGTCACAGAGCTTGGTCCATGAGTTTGTCGAAATGGCCGGAACCCCGAAGTACGATGGCGACCTGTTCTATCAAGTTGCAGATTTTTAAGAAGTTACCGGGAACTGAACTGCCAAGTGGCATGGCGGTTTTGCCTGAACAGATCTTGGTCGCTGAGCTTGTCGAAGTGACCAGGAACTTAATGAAGTGACTGGAAGGTATTCATTACGTGTACTGCCACTATAACTTATCACTTGACAAAGTCACTTCGACAGGCCCAGTAACTGTGCCTAAAAGACCGTGATGGGATGCCCTTTTGAGACGTTGTCGCACCAGATGCTTACAGCCCGTTTTCGGCAACTACTTAAAAAAATAGGCGCTTGGCCTTTCTCCTTTGGTTGAATCCAACCGAAGGAGAATGCTTAATGAATTGAAAGACAGTTCCTTTGCGATCACTCGCTTATTGTCACAGAGTTCCGTGTAGATGCTTGCTGGACTGCAAGTTAGTACTTTGTCCTTGGCGTAATCTTACTGGAGGAGAACACGCTGGTCTTTGATGGTTAAGCACTTGGGCTTCACTGTGGGAAAATTGCCGGATTATGTGTAAGAAGCTGTTTTGAATTGTTTGTTTGAAGGTTTGAGAGTGAAAAACTTCAGTTTCGACCGCTTCTTCCAAGGAAGATAGCGGTGCTATCTGACTGAAGAAGCGGGAAGAAAATGAAGATTTTTCACCTCAAAGAACATTTCAAACAATTCAAAACAGCTTCTAAATTAGCGGTTGATTTGGTAAAGATTGATTCTTATGAAGAAAGTGCTTGTGATTTCGACCAGTCTCAGGCCGAGGAGTAATTCGGAGGCGTTGGCCGATGAGTTTGTCAGAGGCGCTCAGGAGGCTGGCAATGAGGTGGAGAAGGTGACGTTAAGAGGAAAGGACATACGTTTCTGCAAAGGCTGTCTTGTCTGCCAGAAGACCCAGGAGTGTGTGATCAAGGATGACGATGCTCCGGCGATCGTGCGGAAGATGTACGAGGCTGATGCCATCTGTTTTGCCACACCTATATATTACTATGAGATGAGCGGCCAGATGAAGACGCTTCTGGACCGTGCGAATCCTCTTTACACGATGGACTACCATTTCAGAGACATTTACTTCCTGTCGTCGGCCGCAGAGGACGATGTCGAGGCACCGTCACGGGCTATCACCGGACTTGGAGGCTGGATTGCCTGCTTTGAGCATGCGCATCTTGCTGGTACGGTATTCGCCGGCGGAGTGACCGGTATGGGTGAGATTGAAGGCCATCCTTCCCTGAAGTCTGCCTATCTTCTCGGCAAGTCAGTCAGATAGTCAGCCCGTCGCGCCACATAACGAGTTTTCTCAGGTTCAGCCTGCCTGTCTCAAGGAGATGCGTCAGAAATCGATCAGCATATCGAACTGGTCGCAGGCTCCGGTACGGTGTGCGAGATGTTTTGTGGAAGGAGAGATTCCGAAGAGTGGGGAATATGTCTTCACCTTCACTGTCTTGCCGTCTGGCATGAATTCCAGGATTCTTAGCCAGCCGTCTCCGCCGTTGCCTTCCCAACCACCGCCGGAAATCTGTACGTTGAACATCATCTGATGTACGTTCTTGCCGGCCGTATTCTTGTCCACACGGTAGGCCACAGCGTCCTCAAAATCGCCCGGTTTGCCGGTGTGTCCGCAAACGACCAACACCACGTTAGGGCTGACGGACACGAATTTGTCCCAGAAATCCTTCCCTGAGGTCTGAGGGGTAATCTTATAACTTGTGTTTTTAGTATATTCCGCTGAACGTTGCTTGAGATAGCTGTGGGTCATGGCGATGACCTTATGTCCACGAAACTTTTCACTTCCCGCGAGATCCCTTGCCCAGTCAAGAACATCCGGCCGTGGGGCGAACTCGGTTGTGATGACCAGGATGTCTCCCCAGTTCTTGTCGTGGAACTCAAACGCCGCGTTCTCCATGGAGATGTCCCCGTTGCGGTTCGGAAAATCAGCGACGAGGCAGTCACGCCAGCAAGAGTTGCGCTCGAAAGGGAAATATTCAGGAAGTTTGGTCCGTCCGTTTTCGGACTTCTGATAGCCATAATCGTGGTTTCCACCGGAGATGATGTACGGGACTTTGCCGTCAAGCCTCGCCATCGAACGTGAAGCGGATTCCCACATCTCCCGGCTTGTCTGGTTCAGCATCTTGCGGTTCATCGTGATGTTCTCGTTTTGCTCGACCATGTCTCCCGTACAGAGCACAGCCTTGATGTTCAGATGCTCCACATTGTCCGCGATCCAAGCTGTGCAGAGCTCGAAGATCGGTTGGTTGATGTCGTACTTGGTGTAGCCCTGCGGGTCCCCGAGGATAATCATCGAGAATGAGTCCTCGTTCTCAAGATTCTGACGGTCGGCCCTGTTCTGCGCATGAACGGAATATGCCCCTGATGCCAGCAGGCATGCTGCCAGTAAAAATTGAAGGTGCTTTCTCATATTGTCTATCATTGGTATTCTTGTATTCTCTACAGTGGTTTGAAGGCAAAGTTACATCTTTTTTCGGATGATGGTTCCGGAAAATGTCTTATATTCGCTGAAAAACCAAGGCGAGAGGATGTTTTACGTCAGTGATCTTCTCGGCAAATAACGGCCTGCGGACACGAGTCGATTAAATTATAGGAATATGTTCGGATATCATCAAAGTCACATCCTGTCTTTATTCTTGTTGCTTGTGACAATTTCGTCGCCGGCGCGGGAAGTGGATGTGAAAGTTGCCCAAAGGGAGAGAGCGGCCACTGAAAAGGAACTGCTCCGGTTCAACTTTGGCTATTCCACCAACGAATACGGCCTGATGGAGGTGACCTGGCATCATTTTCTGAACCGGTACGTGGCCCTTGGCGGAGGCGTGTCGTGCGGAGTGGGCTTTATGGGGAAGAATATGCCGAGCGGCTATATCGCTGATTCTGACTATGATCAGTGGCAGATGACATCTGGCGAGGAGGATGAATGGAATATAGACGCACTGGCTCCGAAATTTCTGTTTTCGGGAATATTCAAGACTCCGGATCTGCTGGAGTCCTGGCGTTGCCGGATCGCTTGCCTTGTGGAAACGGGGGCTGTCTTCGCGATACCTTTCTCAAGGAGAGAGGTGCTTCTGTCCAACGAAGCCGGTGACACGAATACTGAATATGTCCGTGGCTGGGGCGGGCGCAGCGTCTTTTGGCAGTGCCGCGGCACGATCCTGTTCTCATTCAGTGATTGGGGAATCGGCCTGAGTTATTCGCTGAACGACATTGATATGTACTCCAGCGTCAGAAACTTGAGCTATAACGGAACTGATTTCTACGATTTCTATCCTAAGAAAAGAGCCCTTTACCACACTTTCGGGCTGACGCTGTCATATTCATTCTGACCATTATGTCACTTCCTGTTTTGCGGTCACTCAGGGGGCGGCATATAAGTTTTTTCATCATAATATATGCAAGGTTTTACAAGTTTTACATTTAGTAAGTTGTGACTTTAAAAATATGATGTTATGAAAACTATGATCAGACTTGTAACCATTGCCGCTTTATCCTTGGCGGTGTATTCCTGCGCCATTTCCAATGACAATGACTTCTTGGGTTATGCCCCCGGGATGAACGAAACCGCTGAAGCGATGACCGGTGGTGACCGTTTCGACAAGATCGCCGAGAATCCGTTTGTCAAGACAAAGGATCAGAATGTCTCCACGTTCTCCATCGACGCTGACGGGGCATCGTACACCATAATGAGGAAATATGTCAAAAACGGCTGGGCTGTCGAACCAGCGTCCGTCAGGATAGAGGAGTTCCTGAATTATTTCACGTTTGATTATCCGGAACCGACCGGATCTGACCTGGTGGCGATCAATGCCGAGACAGGGCTTTGTCCTTGGAATAAGGAGCATAGGCTCCTCCGGCTCGGACTGAAAGGTAAATCTTTGAATGACAATGAACTTCCGGCTTCGAACTATGTATTCTTGGTCGATGTGTCCGGATCGATGAGCTCAAAGGACAAACTTGAGCTCCTCAAATCCTCTTTGGTCACACTTTTGGACTACCTTCAGCCGGAAGATCGGATTTCCATTGTGACATATTCCGGAGCTGTCCGCAAATTGCTTGAGTCGACTCCTGTCAAGGATGCCGCGAAGATCAAGGCGGCCATTGGAAAATTGAGCGCTTCGGGTTCTACGGCCGGCGGAAAAGCGATCGAGATGGCTTATGAGGAAGCGTTGTCCAATTATATTCCTGATGGCAACAACCGTGTCATCCTTGGCACGGACGGTGATTTCAATGTTGGAGTGACAGATTCTGACGCTCTTACCGAACTGGTTGAAGGCTATGCTCGTAAGGGAATATACCTGACAGCCTGTGGCTTCGGTTCCGGCAACCTTAACGATGCGATGATGAAGAAGATTTCCGTCAAGGGCAATGGCACCTACCAGTACATTGATTCCGAGGAGGAGATGGCCAAGGTCTTTGTTCAGGAAAGATCAAAGTTCGTTTCCGTCGCCAACGACACCAAGGTTCAGGTCACATTCGATCCGGATATGATTGAAAGTTACCGTCTTATCGGTTATGAGAGGCGCGTGATGGACAACAAGGATTTCGAGGATGACTCTAAGGATGCCGGGGAGATCGGTGCCGGACAGACTATCACAGCTCTCTATGAGATTGTACCTACAGAAAACTATAAGGATGGCGAAAACTGCTGCAAGTTCGACTGCCGTTACAAGAAATCTCTTCTGGACACTGAGAGTCAGGCGCTTTCGGTTGACATAAAGGTGGCCGAGGGACAGATGTCCTCGGACCTGTCATTCGCTTCGGGAGTCGCCGCTTACGGACTGGTGCTTCTTGGTTCTGAATATAAAGGTGACGCTACCCTTGAGATGGCTTCGGAACTTGTGAAGTCAGGACTCTCTTTCGATCCTTATGGCTACAGAGCCCAGCTTCTTGATCTTATCTCAAAGGTTAAGGTGAGCGAGAAGTGACCGTTATTCCAACCAACCTTCCGGGAACTGCATCGTGACGCAGTGGAGGCCGCCGTGGCCGGAGAGGAGAGGACGGCAATCGATGACGATTACTTCTCTGTCCGGGAACACTTCCTGAAGTCTGGTGCGTGCGACCTCATCGAGCTCTGAACCGGAGCCCGGCACGAGGACCGCTCCGTTGATGATCAGAAAATTGGCGTAGGATGCAGGGAGCGGATAATCGTCCAGGAACATCTGCTCCGGCTTCGGAAGTGGCACGAGCCTGTACGGCTTCCCGTCAAGAGTCCTGAAGGACTGAAGCTGCGCTTCCATATTCATTAAAGACTCGTAGTCAGGATCTTTCGGATTGTCGCTTTTTAGGTAGGCGATCGTCTCCGGGTCGCAGAAACGCGCCAGAATGTCGATGTGGCTGTCCGTGTCGTCGCCGGAGAGGCTGCCGCTGTCCACCCAGAGCACACGCTTGAGGCCGAACGCCTGCTTGAGCTCACCCTCGATTTCCTCTTGGGTGAGATATTCATTCCTGTTGTCGCTGCAAAGGCATTCCGAGGTGGCCATAAGGGTGCCGGCCCCGTCGGTGTCGATGCTGCCCCCTTCCAGGACGAACGGACGCATATCCACGCACATCACCTCGTCGGCGAATGCCCTGTCAAAGAATATCTTCTTGGTGATTCCGTTGTCGAAATTCGAGGCGAACTTGAGGCCCCAGCCGTTGAACACGAAGTCGTAAAGGTACTTCTCCCCATTGTCGCCATAAACCGCGATTCCGCCGTGGTCGCGCGCCCAGGTGTCGTTGATGGGGCATTCCTGAAACTGGATCTTGGAAGTATCCACGCCAATCTCGTTCAGCCTAACCGTGGCGGCCTCGATGTTGGCCGTCACCAGCAGCACCTTCTCGAAGCGCAGTATCGCGGAGATGATCCGTCCATAGCATTCCTGCACCTTCTCCAGTTCGTACCAAGGTGTCGTCTCGTCAGGCCAGGTGAGCATCACCCCGCTCTGTCTCTCCCATTCAGCAGGCAGTCTCATAATCATTACAGTTTATTATATGCAAAGATATTGTTATTTTTGTGAACAGCGAACAGGAGTAAGGTATAAGCTATGAAATTTCGTTTGGAATCGACATACAAGCCGTCGGGGGATCAGCCGGGGGCGATCGAGGGGCTTTGCGAGGCTCTGAGTCAGGGCGTGGGGGATGTGACATTGCTGGGCGTGACAGGGTCGGGAAAGACCTTCACGATGGCGAACGTCATCGAGAGGCTCCAGAGGCCGGCGCTGATCCTCAGCCACAACAAGACGCTGGCGGCGCAGCTTTACGGGGAGTTCAAAAGCTTCTTCCCGTCCAATGCCGTTGAATATTTCGTCTCATACTACGACTATTATCAGCCTGAGGCTTATCTTCCGACAACTGATACATACATCGAGAAAGACCTCAGTATCAATGACCAGATTGACAAGTTGCGCCTCAGCGCCGCCTCGGCTTTGATGTCCGGACGTCGGGACGTGATCGTGGTCTCCAGCGTGTCCTGTCTCTATGGTATTGGAAACCCGGAGGATTTTCACGCTCAGTCTGTTGTGGTCAAGAGGGGCGAGCAGCGCAGCCTGACAAGGCTCCTTTACCATCTGGTTGACGCGAACTACAGTCGCACGGAGGTGGATTTCAAAAGGGGAACGTTCAGGGTTCGTGGAGACACTGTCGATGTCTTTCTCGGAGGTTCTGACGAGGCCGTGAGGATTGAGTTTTTCGGTGACGAGATTGATTCCCTTTCGCTGATCGATCCGCTGACCGGGGCGCACATTGAATCCTTGGATGAGGTTCCGATCTTCCCGGCCACGAACTTCGTGACCACGAGGGAGCGCAGCATCAAGGCCGTGAGTATGATCCAGGACGATCTCAAGAAGCAGGTCGATTACTTCAATGAGATTGGCAAGGGGTTGGAGGCCAAAAGGTTGCAGCAGAGAGTGGAGAACGACCTTGAGATGATCAAGGAGATGGGCTACTGCCCGGGCATCGAGAACTACTCCCGCTATCTGGACGGCCGTCAGCCGGGTCAGAGACCGTTCTGCCTTATAGACTACTTCCCGAAGGACTTCATCACGTTCATTGACGAGAGCCACGTCACGATTCCGCAGATCAGGGCGATGTACGGCGGCGACCACGCGCGAAAGTCTGTCCTTATTGAATATGGCTTCCGTCTTCCGGCCGCATCAGACAACCGACCTTTGACCTTCGATGAGTTCAACTCTATTACCGGTCAGAAGGTCTATGTCAGCGCCACGCCTTCGGACTATGAGCTGGAACGCTCCGACGGCCTTGTGGTCGAACAGGTTGTGCGGCCTACAGGCCTGCTGGATCCTCCGATCGAGGTGCGTCCGACCAAGAATCAGGTCGATGATCTTGTCGAGGAGATCCGCAAGAGAGCCGAGAAGGACGAGAGGGTACTCGTCACGACCCTGACCAAGAGGATGGCCGAGGAGTTGACCGACTATCTGGACAAGATCGACATCCGGGTGCGCTACATCCATTCCGATGTCGATACCGGCGAGCGCGTGGAGATCATCGAGGACTTCAAGAACGGCCTCTTCGATGTTTTGGTCGGAGTGAACCTTCTGCGTGAGGGACTGGATATTCCTACAGTGTCGCTTGTGGCGATCCTGGACGCTGACAAGGAGGGCTTCCTCCGCTCGGGAAGGGCGTTGACCCAGACCGCCGGTCGAGCCGCAAGAAACGTCAACGGCCTTGTGATAATGTATGCCGACACGGTCACCGAGTCGATGGATCAGACCATCCGCGAGACCAACCGCCGCAGGACGAAGCAGATTGAATATAACAAACTCCACCACATCACCCCGAAGCAGGTTGATGTCAAAAGGAATATACTCGTGTCCGAACTCTACGGCGAGTCGGATAAGGCTGTCAATCCTCGGGTCAAGAACGGTCCGAGCGGAAGGGTCAGCGCGGCGGATTCGGTTTCGGATCCGACGTATATTCCTAATCCAAGCGAGCTTGGACGTGGCACTGTCTCCGTCGGGCTTGGACATGATTCCAAGAGGGAAGGCAACACGGCCTATGTTGATGGCTTTGTCAAGGCTGACCTTGCCGCCGTGCTTCAGGATCCGGTGATCAGGTCGATGAGCCGGGAGCAGATCCAGAAGACCATCGCGGAGGACAAGCGCAGGATGGAGAAGTCCGCGGCTGACCTGGACTTCAGCGAGGCTGCGCGCTACCGCGACGAGATGTGGGCCCTCCAGGAATATCTTAAAGTCTGGAAGGATTGATTTGTCCGGTCACTTCGACAGGCTTTACGCCCTGTTGACTTTCGTCACGTGCTTGAGCGTCTTGATCTGGGAGATGACCTTGTCGAGCTCCATGTTGGACGGCACGGAGATCCTCATCGTGATTTCGTAGGTGCCGCTCCGCCGGTTCTCGTTGACGTTGAATGTCCTCAGAGAAGCCTTGAACGTGTTCACGATCTCGGTGATCTGACCGATCACGGAGGACTCCATGTCCGCGATGATCTTCAGCGAGCTCTGGAAACTGCCGCCGGCAGGGGAGTCAGCCCATTTTACTTTCTGGATCCTGTACGGATAGGTGCTGATCAGGCGTGCCGCGTTCGGGCAGGAGATTCTGTGGATTTTGATCCCCTCTGTCCTGGTCACGAACCCGAACACATCGTCCCCGAACACGGGATGGCAGCACTTGGACATCTTGTAGTCCAATCCCTTGAGGTCACGTGCGTTAAGTACAAGGATGTCATCCGAGGAATGTCTGTTACCCCAGTCGGCCGACCTTGTCTCGATCCTTTCCGCCTCGGCCTCCCTTGCCGCCTCGATGGCTTCCGCGGCGATTCTGTCCCTGTCGAGGATGTAGTTCTTCACATCGTTCACATCGACATCCCCGTCAGCCACCGCTGCGTAGAACGAATTGAGGGTGTTATATTTCAGCCTTTTCAGCAATTCAGCGACGACATCGTCCGGAAGCTCCAGCTTCCAGTTCTTCAGGCGCCTTCCCAGAAGCTCCTTGCCTTGCGCCGCTTTCTTATATTCCTCCTCATTGAGCTCCTGCTTGATGCGGTTGCGCGCCTTTGAGGTCACGACGAAATTCAGCCAGTCTGAGGACGGCTTCTGGTTCTTGCCGGACATGATGTCCACCACATCACCTGTCTTGAGTTTTTCCCTGATGGACACCGCCTTACCGTTGATGCGTCCGCCAGCGCAGCGCACTCCAAGTCCTGAATGAATATTAAAGGCGAAGTCCAGCACGGTGGCTCCGGCCGGCAGGATCCTCAGCTCCCCGGACGGCGTGAACACGAATATTTCCTTGGAAGGCGGCTGCGGAAGCTCGTCCGGACTGCCTTCGTGAGGATGCTCAAGGGCGTAACGCACGGATGTCAGCCATTTGTCCAGCTGCGCCTCGTGCTTGATGCCCTTGTAGGACCAGTGTGAGGCCTGTCCGTTCTCCGCCTCGTCATCCATCCTTTTTGTCCTGATCTGAACCTCAAGATAGGCACCGCTCTTGTTCTTGACCGTGATGTGCAGGGACTCGTAACCGTTCGGCTTAGGGTTCGTCACCCAGTCGCGCAGACGTTTGGTGTCGGCCTCATATTCTTCAGTCACGTATGAATAGACTTTCCAGCAGAGGTCTTTCTCCGTCCTGGCATCAGGCTCGCAGTCGATGATGAACCGGATTGCGAAGACATCATACACCCCCTCGAACGGCACTTTCTGCTTCTGCATCTTCCTCCAGATTGAATATGCCGTCTTGGTCCTGATCTTCAGCTTGTAATGGATCCCGTCATCGGAAAGGGTCTTCTTGAGCGGCTCGATGAACTCACCGGTCAGCCTTATGCGGTCTCTTTCCGTGGCTTTCAGCTTGTTGGTGATCGCGCGGTACTGCTCCGGCTCGGCGAAACGGAAGTAGATGTCCTCCATCTCGCTCTTGATGTTGTAGAGCCCAAGCTGGTGTGCCAGAGGGATGTACAGCATCAGTGTCTCCAGAATCTTCTTCTCTCTGGAGGCTTTCGGGAACATCTCCAGATGCCTCATCACCTCCAGCCGGTCCGCGATCTTCAGGACAGTCACACGTGGATCAGTCGAGTATTGCACGATCAGTTTCTTGTAGCTTTCGGCCTCCAGCCGGGTGTCCTTAGGCTTGATGGTCGCGATCTTGTTCAGTCCATCAACCATCTTATAGACGTCCTCCGGGAATCCGCCTTTCGGTTCCGGTCCCTGGTCTTTAGATTCCGGCCCCTGAGCCTGCCGAAGGGCCGTACCATCCAAAGGCCTTTCCGCGCGCAGATCAATCTCCGGATGTTTTCTGGTCGCCTCGTGGAGGAACACCGCCGCCACGCAGTCCGCCGGCAGACCGATCTCGTCCGCCGCGATCAGCGCCACGTTGACCGGATGCTCGATGAAGGGGTGTCCGTTGCCACGCGTCTCGTCGGCCAGCGCCGCCGAAGCTATAGCGTACGCTTTGTCGATGAGAGCCTGTCCGCCCTCATCGTACTG
>OGOP01000203.1_pt1 | contig 57402 bp, 50 predicted proteins | sample 1552591 | NCBI WGS metagenome assembly OGOP01 (sample SAMEA2580120, study PRJEB22360) | human gut metagenome | biome: human gut; feature: human-associated habitat; material: faeces | place: Denmark | collected 2008/2010 | reverse complement strand
CGTGAGACAGTTCGGTCCCTATCCGGCGTGGGCGTAGGATATTTGAGAGGAGCTGACCTTAGTACGAGAGGACCGGGTTGGACGAACCTCTGGTGTATCGGTTGTACTGCCAAGTGCATGGCCGAGTAGCCAAGTTTGGAAGGGATAAACGCTGAAGGCATCTAAGCGTGAAGCCCCCCTCAAGATAAGATATCCCATAGCGTTAGGCTAGTAAGACCCCTTGAAGACGACAAGGTTGATAGGTTGGAGGTGGAAGTACGGTAACGTATGTAGCTGACCAATACTAATAGGTCGAGGTCTTGACCTAATTAAAGTACGAGGCGAGATAGTTTCGAGCTTAGTACAGATTGGATGGAATACAGTGTGTAGTTTTGAAGGTACAGAGGAAAGGCTTTCATCTTAGGATGGAAGCTTTTTTTGATTCTAGAAAGCTGATTAAACGTATTATTTTGTTTCATTTATTTTGCTGCATAATAAATATTCGACTAATGGCTATAGCCGTATACTTCGTTGATATGATATAATAGAATATAAATTGTAGAATATATCATAAGTTAAAATAAATTTAGGAATGATAAAGTAGAAAAGAGGAAGAATATTGGACTGTAGAGAAGTACAAAGTTTGATAGTACCTTTTGTAAAAAGTGAACTGACACTTGAAGAAGCAAAAGATATATTACAACATATAGACCACTGTCCAGATTGCAAAGAAGAGTTGGAAGTGTATTATATTTTATTGATCGGATTGCAGGAATTGGACGAGGATACGACTGGTTCTCTTGATTTACATGGTCAGTTTGAAGAACATCTGATTCGTACACGAGCAGAAATTGATAAAACTAAATTTTGGAGAGCACCTAAAATGGTTCTGCTGTTGGCGCTTATTGCTGTGTTACTTGTATTACTTACCCATGAACAGGAAAAGATTGTGGAACAGGAAATAAAAGAAAATCAGATTAGTAATTTGGAATATGTGTTGCCAACTTATAACCCTATTGACAGCGTGATTCAAAGGATTAAGGATGAACAATCTGATAAAAATGTGCAAATGCAAAAAAATAAAGTGAAAATAGATGATAAGAGTAAAACAGGCCAATAGGGCAGATTGGAGAATAGAATGAAAGACAAAGTAGTTATAATTGATGGGCAAAGTTTTTTTAAGGAGATATTTTATCAAATTCCTGACTTTAAGAGAATAATGAATAAGGTAGACAATGCGGTTTGTGAATTTATGCAGTCTATGCTTTGTATTATTGAAAAAGAAGAACCTTCGCATCTTTTTGTAGTTTTTAGTGAGGAAAAGACGGAAAGTGAGAATACTGGTGATTTACCCATTTCATATACCCGTCAAATGAAACAGATTAAGGATTTGTTAGAAAAATTAGAAATTTCTGTGGTACAGGAAAAAGATGCAGAAACTTGTGACATAGTTTCAACCATATTAGCACAAAATACAAAACAATGGGAAAAGGTTTTGATTTATTCTAATAATGTGAAAATGTTGCAAATGGTATCAGAGAATACAGAAGTCATTTTTTCTTCTATTTTGAGAGAAGAAGATTTTAAAATATATTCGGAAGAGAAGGTAATAGAAGAATATGGTGTTTCGCCTCGTTTATTGCCTGATTTATATGCTATTTTAGCATGCAGAGATAGTGTAGAAAAGGGTAATATTGGCATAAAGACTGCGGCTAAATTATTGCAAGAGTTTCCTTCTTTCGAGGAAATTGTAGAGGGAAAGGATGAACTGTTGTCGAAGCGAGTAAAAGAAAAAATCATAAAGTATAGTGATAGCGGAAAACAAAAAAAGCTTCGTACAGCATTAAATAGAAATTGCAGCATAAATTTTAATATCGAGAGTGCGTGTTTAGAACAAAAGAGTGAGAATATACTTGCTTATTTAAAGAAGGAAGGGCTTTCTTTTGGCGAAAAAACGTCAGAGAAAGAAAAGAAAGATAGAGAAGTAAAGGAGATAAAGAGTGCTTTTGTAAAAGTTTTGAACTGGAGTGATGCTGAAAAAGCATTTTCTATAGTGGATTCGTGTGCAAAAAAACAAAACAGAATTGGTCTGTATTTGCTAGTAGAAGATGATTGGTTGAATCATTTGTTTTATGAAAATGAGGAAGAAGCTTGCTATACAGAAAAAGGTGGACAGTTATCTTTTTTTGAGGTTGCAAATGAAGTAAAGTCTAATCTATTGTTGGCGCTAGCTGTTACAGTACAGGACAAGACCTATTATATAGATTGCTCACAGGATTGGTTTCAGGAGTTAAAATTTGTTTCACGACTTCATCAATGGATGGAAACGAACTTTTCTTTTAGCGTATTAGACGGGAAACGTTTTTTGTATATTGTAAACGCTTTATTTGAGCAATATAAGTTGGATAATAGTATTTTAAACTATCAGTCGATGCAGAATCTTTTTGATGTTTCCATTGCAAAGTATTTGGTATCACCGCTACAGGATTCTTATGAATATCAGGAGTTGGCTAAGGAATATTTGGATATTACCTGTCCATCTGCAAAAGAGATTTTAGAGAAGAAAACTTGGGAGCATTGTAAGACTGAAAAAGAAGAAGCGGTAATTGAATTTTGTTGTTATCAAAGTCATATAGCTGAAATTGTTACAGAAAATTTATTAGAAGATTTGAAAAAGACAGAAATGTTAGAATTATATACGAATGTAGAAATGCCATTGTTGTATGTATTATTTCAAATGGAGCAACGCGGAATACGTGTAAACAAAGAAGCGTTGCTACAATATGGCACAGGTCTTATTTCAAAAATAGAAGAGTTAGAGAAAAAAATATACAGTCAGGCTGGGGAAGAATTTAATATAAATTCGCCAAAACAGCTTGGAGTTATTTTGTTTGAAAAAATGGGATTGCCAAACGGAAAGAAAACAAAGACTGGATATTCTACAAGTGCAGAAGTTTTAGAAGGGCTTAAAAGTCAATATGCTATTGTGGCAGATATTTTGGAATACCGCCAGTTGACAAAATTAAAGTCTACCTATGCGGATGGCCTAATTGAATATATTTCACCAGTGGATGGGCGTATTCATGGAAAGTTTAATCAGACGGTAACTGCTACAGGTCGTTTGAGTAGTACAGAACCTAATTTACAAAATATTCCAATTCGTATGGAGCTTGGTAGAGAAATCAGAAAAGTATTTATACCAAAGGAGGGATATGTTTTTTTGGATGCGGATTATTCGCAAATTGAGTTAAGAATTTTGGCACATATGTCAGGGGATGAAAGTTTAATTCGTGCATACAATACAGGAAAAGATATTCATCGTATCACAGCATCTGAAGTATTTCATACACCTTTTGAAGAGGTAACTGCACAACAGAGAAGTAATGCAAAAGCGGTAAACTTTGGAATTGTGTATGGTATCAGTTCTTTTGGATTAGGTCAGGACTTAAATATATCCAGAAAAGAGGCACAAGAATATATTGAACGATATTTTTCAACTTATCCAGGAATAAAGAAGTATTTAGACGAGTCAGTAGAACAAGGAAAGAAGAACGGTTATGTAGTTTCTTTGATGGGAAGAAGAAGACCTGTTCCAGAATTGGCTTCCAAGAATTTTAATCAGCGTTCATTTGGAGAGCGGGTTGCTATGAATTCACCAATTCAGGGAACTGCGGCTGATATAATAAAACTGGCAATGATACGGGTAAATGATCGAATACAAAAGGAAGGACTTCGTTCTCAACTTTTATTGCAAATACATGATGAATTACTTGTAGAAACGCATATAGACGAGATAGAGGCGGTCAGAAAAATTCTGGAAGAAGAAATGGATCAGGTGATACAGTTATCCGTACCTTTGGAAATTGATGTGCAACAGGGAAATAACTGGAATGAGGCACATTAGTAGAGCTGAAATAAAGGAGATACAAATGAGAATAATTGGATTAACAGGCAGTGTTGGAAGTGGAAAATCAACAGTTGGAAAGTTAATGGAAGAACATTTTAATGTAAGATTGCAAATGACAGATGAGATTGGACATTTGGCCTATCAGAAGGGCACAGAAAGCTATGAGCAGATTATACAGTTATTAGGCAAAGTTATTTTAGACGAGGATAAGGAAATTAACCGAAAACTTGTGGCGGACAAAGTTTTTCAGGAGGAAAGGTTATTGGAGCAGCTTAATTCCATTATACATCCGTGGGTGAAGCAGTATTTATCGGAAGATATGGAACAACAAAAAAAGAAAAAAGAATACTCCTATTATGTTATTGAAAGTGCGATTATGTTTCAAACAGGACTGGACAGGATGTGTGACGAAGTATGGTATGTGGATGCAGAGGATGCTGTGCGAAGAGAACGTTTAAAAAGGGATCGTGGGTATTCTGATGATAAGATTAATAATATTATGGATAACCAAAGGGAGAATGCTAAAAGGAAGGAGCAATGTCAGCAGGTTATAAATAATAATGGAAATAAATCTTTAATAATGGAACAACTGGAAAAACTGCTAGTCTAGGCAGTTAAAATATGTTATAATTGTGAACGGATTGAACATGTAAATCTATAGGGGGATGATGGATTTACAAATAGAATAGATACAAAATGTTTGGAGGAATTTTTGTGACAGAATATACAAAGTGTCCAGAACATTATATATTTGGTTTGGATATAGGGACAAGAAGTATTGTTGGAACAGTGGGCTATCGCGAAAGTGAAAAAAACTTTTGTGTAGTTGGACAAGTTGTTCGTATGCATGAGACTCGTTCTATGTTGGATGGACAAATTCACGACATTGATAAGGTGGCAGAAACTATTTCACAGGTGAAAATGGAATTGGAACAAAAGTTGCATTACAAGTTGGAAGATGTTTGTATTGCAGCGGCTGGTCGTGTTCTTAAAACTGTGACAGTACGTGCAGATTATGAATTTGATGATGAGAGTATTATTGATGAAGAAAAAATCCATACATTAGAACTAATCGGAATGGAAAAGGCATATGCAACGTTGCGAGATGAAATGAATCAGCAATTAGGAATGTATTGTGTGGGTTCTACGGTAATACATTATTATTTAGATGATTATATTATGTTAAGTTTAAAGGGGCATAAAGGAAAAAAGATTTCTGCCGATTTTCTGGCTACTTTTTTACCAGATGAGGTTATTGAATCTTTGTATGCTTCTGTAGAAAAAGCTGGATTGAAAGTGGCAAATTTAACATTAGAACCAATTGCAGCAAGTGAACTTGCAATACCAGTCAACTTTAGATTGCTGAATATTGGGCTTGTAGATGTGGGAGCTGGAACCTCCGATATTTCTATCACAAAGGATGGTAGTATTATTGGATATGGAATGATACCAATTGCAGGAGATACCTTTACGGAGGAAATCGCAAAACGCTATCTTGTGGATTTTTCAACGGCAGAAGAGATAAAGATTGGTTGCTTTTCAGAAAAAAAGATTGAATATAAAGACATTATGGGAATTGCACATACGTTGGCACCAGAGGAAGTATTAGAAGGATTGCAGGATACGGTTTCTAATACAACAAAAAAAGTGGCAGAACGTATTATCGAATTAAATGGTGGCGTGCCAGTTAGCGCAGTGTTTATTGTTGGAGGTGGTGGAAAACTACCAAATTTTGCAGAGAGTCTGGCGGAACACTTAGGATTACCGAAGGAACGAGTAGCCGTTCGTGGAGAAGAAGTGTTTGGAACCATTCATTTTGAAGAAGATGTTGTATTGGATTCAACGCTTGTAACACCGATAGGTATCTGCCTTAGTCATTTGGCTAAGAATAACAATTTTGTTATGGTTTCTGTGAATGGAACACAGATTAAATTATATGACAATAATCGTTTGACCGTCATGGATGCAGCAATTCAAATTGGATTTCCTAAGGAAAATTTATTTCCTAAAAGAGGAAAAGAAATTAACTATTTGGTAAACAATGAGGCAAGACTGCTTCGTGGAGAAGCGGGAGATGGTGCAAAGATTACCATTAACGGTAAGGAAGCAAATCTTAACACAAAGATTTCTGCGGATGATATTATTGAAATAATTCCTTCAACGGCAGGCAGTCCAGCAAAGAGTACCGTTGGAGAGATACCAGAATTTAAGAGAAAAGGAAATATTGTAATAGAGGTAAATGAAAAGAAAATTACCTGTCCAAGAATGGTTAGGGTAAATGATGAAGTGGCGTTAGAGAGTTACCAGATTGCAGAAAATGATAGAATAGAGATATTAGACTATTATAGTATTGATGAGGTAATGGAATTGATGGATATGCCTTATCCGATTACGTTTTTCATCAATGGAAAAGAGGCGGGTTCTGAGGACAGAATTTATGATGGCTTTTCTGTTGAATGTGTATGGGAGCAGACCAGTGATACAAAGCTTACAGATGAAAAGGTAGAAAACAATTCCCGTGTAGTGGAAAATCAAGGAGAAGAGGTATCAGAACCTAGGACAGAGGCAGAGGAACCTGTTGTCGCAAAGGAAATGAGAGAAAATAACACCAAGGAAGAAGTAGAGCAGAAGAAAGAGAATGTGAATAGTAGTGAAGGAACTTCAAATGAAGTTCATGAAATTCATATAACTGTGAATAATACTCCAGTAACATTATCTGGAAAAGCATCCTACATTTTTGTGGATATATTAGATTTTTATCCTTTTGATACACATACGGCTGGAGGTTCTTCTATTGTTATGACGGTAAATGGTATGGAAGCTACGTTCTCAACTCCGATTAAAGATGGGGAGCAGATGGAATTGTACTGGGAAAAATAAAGGATTATAAAATGTTTTTAGAATTACTTGAATTGGAAAATAGAAAAGAGGAAACAAGTTGAAATTATGTAGTATCTCAAGTGGAAGTGATGGCAATTGTATTTATGTCGGAGGAAAAGATACCAATATTTTAGTGGATGCAGGTATTAGCGGAAAAAAGATTGAAGCGGGATTATCAGATATTGATGTGGAGCCTTCTAAGATTGATGGAATATTTGTGACTCATGAGCATGGAGATCACATTGCAGGAGTTGGTGTTATGGCACGTCGTTATCATATCCCAATTTATTCTACAGTAGAAACGATTTACGCTATGCTACATACAAAAAATGTAGGAAAAATTCCTGCTGAATTGTTACATTATGTAGAACCAGATCAAAAATTAACATTAAAAGATATGGAGATTTGTCCTTTTTCTATTTCACATGATGCGGCAAATCCTGTTGCTTATACATTTGAACAGGATGGACACAAAATGGGAGTGGCAACGGATTTAGGCACATATGATGCATACACATTAGAACATTTAAAAGATTCAGAAATATTGTTGCTGGAAGCAAATCATGATGTAAATATGTTACAGGTAGGACCATATCCGTACATATTAAAGCAGCGCATTTTAGGAAGAAAAGGGCATTTATCGAACATGGTATCTGCTAATTTATTGTGTGATATTATAAATGAAAAAATGAAACATATTATTTTAGGCCATTTGAGTAAGGATAATAATTTCCCTGATTTGGCTTATGAAACTGTCAAGTGTGAGCTTGAGGAAAAAGGCTATCAATGTAAATCAGGATTTCTTTCTGTTGCAAAGTGTTTTCAATCTACATCTGTATTTGAAATATAGACAAAAGTAGTGTATACTACTATAAGTATTGTTAAAATCAAAGTAGGTAGCAAAATTCAGATGAAATCTGTTATTTTAGGAGGATAAATTTATGAAAAAAACAATTATAACTGTGGTAGGAAAAGATAGTGTAGGTATTATTGCAAAAGTATGTACTTACTTATCCGAGAGTAAGGTAAACATTCTTGATATTTCACAGACTATTGTACAAGGCTATTTTAATATGATGATGATTACAGACATTAGTGCAACAGATAAGGACTTTACAACTCTTTCAGCAGATTTAGAGAAAATCGGAGAAGAAATTGGCTGTATTATTAAAATTCAGCGTGAGGATATTTTCAATAAGATGCACCGTTTATAAAATACAGAAAGGATAATGTATAGCATGATTAATATTAATGAAGTTTTAGAAACGAATAAAATGATTGAAAAACAGAATCTTGATGTAAGAACGATTACATTAGGAATTAGTTTATTAGATTGTGCGGATTCGGATGTGAATGTAGTTGCAGAAAATATCTATAATAAGATTACGACTGTAGCGAAAGATTTGGTTTCAACTGGACAGGATCTTGAGAAAGAGTTTGGTATTCCAATTGTAAATAAGCGAATTTCCATTACTCCAATTTCTTTAGTAGGTGCTCGTGCATGTAAATGTCCTGAGGATTATGTTATCCTTGCGAAAGCTTTAGACCGCGCGGCAAAAAAGGTGGGTGTAAACTTTATTGGTGGTTATTCCGCTTTGGTTTCGAAAGGAATGACAAAGAGTGATGAATATTTAATTCGTTCGATTCCACAGGCAATGAAAGAAACAGAATTTATTTGTAGTTCTGTCAATGTTGGTTCCAGCAAGACAGGAATTAACATGGATGCAGTAAAGCTTTTAGGTGAGATTATTTTAGAAACTGCTGATTTGACAAAAGAAAATGATTCTATTGGTTGTGCAAAGTTGGTTGTATTGTGTAATGCACCAGATGACAATCCATTTATGGCAGGAGCGTTCCATGGAGTAACAGAAGCAGATGCCATTATCAATGTTGGAGTTAGTGGACCAGGAGTTGTTAAGTCTGCATTAGAAACTGCAAAGGGTGCTGATTTTGGTACGTTATGTGAGACTGTAAAGAAAACAGCTTTTAAGATTACCAGAGTAGGACAATTGATTGCTTCAGAGGCTTCTAAGAGATTGGGAATCCCATTTGGTATTATTGATTTATCCTTAGCACCAACACCTGCAGTTGGAGATAGTATTGCAGAGATATTTGAAGTAATGGGATTAGAAAGAGCAGGTGCACCAGGTACAACGGCTGCACTGGCTATGTTAAATGACCAAGTGAAAAAGGGTGGTGTTATGGCATCCTCTTATGTAGGTGGATTGAGCGGAGCCTTTATTCCAGTCAGTGAAGATCAAGGTATGATTGACGCTGTGGTAGATGGTGCACTTACTTTAGAAAAATTGGAAGCTATGACTTGTGTTTGTTCTGTAGGTTTGGATATGATTGCTATTCCAGGAGATACAAAGGCAACAACAATTTCCGGTGTAATTGCTGATGAGATGGCAATTGGTATGGTAAACCAAAAAACAACAGCGGTTCGTATTATTCCTGTTATTGGAAAAAAGGTAGGAGATACGGTAGAATTTGGTGGTTTGTTAGGTTATGCACCAATTATGCCAGTGAATCAATTCTCTAGTGATGATTTTATTAATCGCGGAGGAAGAATTCCTGCACCAATTCATAGTTTTAAGAACTAAAGAGAATAAAAAGCGGTTCAATGTTTTATTGAACCATTGCCAGGTCGTTTGCTGAGAATATCACAGGCGACCTTTTTATATACGAAAGCTATGAGTTCTATTTTGTTTATATAAGATGCATATATGACTGATAGTGATAATATAAAAGCATGAAGTATAATATTTGAGCGAATAATTTGGAGAGGCAGTATGTAAAATCTGTATTAAAATGTTTATGGAAAGGAGCGTTATAATATGTTAGAAAAAATTGATTCTACAAAGGTATTTACTTATTTTGAAGAGATTAGCTGTATTCCAAGAGGGTCAGGAAATAATACAGCTATTAGTAATTATTTGGTTGATTTTGCTAAGAAACATCAATTGGAATATGAGCAGGATGCGTATGAAAACGTTATAATTCGCAAAGCAGGCAGCAAAGGTTTTGAAGATAAGCCAACTGTCATTTTACAGGGACATATGGATATGGTTTGTGAAAAAAAGGCAGATTGCCAACATGACTTTTTGAAAGAGCCATTGGATATTCAAATAGATGGAGATTATGTTTATGCAAAGGGTACAACCTTAGGTGGAGACGATGGAATTGCCGTAGCTTATGCACTTGCAATTTTAGATGATGATACGATTGTCCATCCGCCAATAGAAGTAGTGATTACTACGGATGAGGAAACAGGAATGGATGGGGCGATTGGATTAGATGCTTCTAAATTGAAGGGAACTTATTTTATCAATATTGATTCAGAAGAAGAAGGAACGATTTTGACAAGTTGTGCGGGAGGTATGTCTGTAAATGGAACCTATCAATTGGATCGAAAGGAAGCAGAAGGGATTGTAATTGAGCTTACAGTATCTGGAATGCAGGGAGGACATTCGGGAACGGAAATTGATAAAAATAGGGAAAATGCAGTATTGAGTTTGGGAAGAATGTTAGCTGAAATGCAGAATGAAAAGCTTTGCTTCGATTTGATTTCTATAGATGGGGGATTGAAAGATAATGCAATACCAAGGGATGCGAAAGCCAAAGTTTTGATTCCTGATATAGAAGTATTTGCAAATATCTTTGACAAGATAGTGAAAAGTATGAAAAACGAAGTTTCTGCCAATGAACCAGAAGCATGTTTTGCATATGTACAAAAAGGAAGGCAGAAAACGAAAGTATTTTCGAATGAAGTAAAACAAAATCTTATTTTCTTTTTGGAACAAACTCCAAGTGGCGTACAAAAGATGAGTGCAGTAATTCCAGGGCTGGTGGAAAGTTCTTTAAATTTGGGAATTTGTAGAACAGAAGAGGAAGCGGTATTCTTATCCTTTTCTATTAGAAGCTCGGTGCAAAGTTATAAGCAATATTTAGGACAGAGAATGAAACATTTGATTGAAAGTACAGGCGGTGCATTTGAGAAAAAGAGTGAATATCCTGCATGGGAGTATCGAGCAGATTCACCATTGCGCGAGTTATGTGTGAAGGTATATAAAGAGCAGTATGGGGAAAGTCCGAAGATTGAGGCAATTCATGCGGGACTGGAATGCGGTATTTTAGCAGATAAAAACAAAGCATTGGATATGGTCTCAATTGGTCCTGATATTTATGATATTCATACACCAAAAGAGCGTCTGGTAATTTCCTCTACGCAGAGGGTTTATAAATTTGTATTAGGTATATTAAAGGAAATATGCCAGAAATAAGGAATAAATAAAGTTTTTACCTGATAAGATAGAATAAGCATGTAAACAGGGGATTTGAAGGTCATAAAAAAATGGGTAAAAAATAAAAATGGTGGTAATTTATCCTATTATTTTTGGAGTTATTTAATTATACTGGTTTTGCTTTCTTTTTTAGGAAATTTGTGTGCATTAGGGATAGAGGCCAGTCAATATCAAACTATTTCGAAAGAGGAATTTAGAAACTTTCAGATATCTGCAACCTGTATAAAAAGGTATAAAAAATTAGGACGGGTTGGATGTGCCATGTTTGAAAAAAAGTATGGACCAAAGTATGGGACAAAAGCAGCCAGTATAATAGAAGATATGGAGTGTTTTCCTGTATTGGAGAAATCAGAGGTAGTTTATGAAGATTCCTGGATGAATGCCAGAACATATGGAGGAAAACGAGTGCATGAGGGAACGGATATAATGGCAAAGAAAAACAAAAGAGGAGAACTATCTATTGTCAGTGTGTCCGATGGTGTAGTAGAAAAAATTGGATGGTTGCCGCTGGGGGGTTATCGGATTGGAGTTCGTAGTAATCATGGTGTGTATTTTTATTATGCACACCTATATTCTTATGCTAAAGGTATCGAAGAGGGAGCCAAGGTACATGTAGGGCAATTACTTGGGAAAATGGGAGACAGCGGATACGGAGAGGAAGGAACAGTAGGAAAGTTTCCGGTTCATCTGCATTTTGGAATTTATGTTTCCATAGAGAATGAGGAGAAAAGCGTAAATCCTTATCAGATGTTAAATTATTGGAAATAAATTATAATATAAGGAATATTTTCTAGGGGAGAAGCATAGAATGATAGAGTGCGTAAAAAAGGTATTATAGATTCGCTGTATCAATTTGTAAGATAAAAAGGAATAGAAAAATGTATACACATCAATTATAAAATATGGTATAATAAAATAATAGAGATTACCCTTTTTTACTAGATGTTTGTCCGTACATCAAAGAAAAATGAAAGCGGATAGGGAGGTAAAATATGGAGTTACAATTATGGAGAAAAACATTAGAGCCGTATTCATTAGCGGTAGATGAATTGATTGTTAAGTTTAATCATATTAAGAATGAATTTGATTATGATGGAGAGTATTCACCAATTGAATCGGTGAACGGGCGTGTGAAAAGGATATCCAGTATTTTAGAGAAAGCGCAGAGAAAACATATTGAGCTGGAAGATGTAGAAAGTAAGCTGGATGATATAGCAGGTGTTCGTATTATTTGTCGATTTGTTGAGGATATTGATAAAGTTGTAGAGATTTTACGAAAACGTTCTGATATGAAGATTGTAGAAGAAAAGGATTACATAACAAAAAGCAAGAAAAGCGGGTATCGTAGTTATCATTTGATTATTGAATATGCGGTTCAATCTTTACAGGGACCAAAGTTATTAAAAGCAGAGATTCAGGTGCGGACGTTGGCTATGAATTTCTGGGCAACCGTAGAACATTCCTTGCAGTATAAATATAAGGGGAATATGCCAGAGCATGTAAAGGAAAAACTATTAACATCCGCAGAGGCAATTGTTACGTTGGATGATGAAATGTCTGTTGTACGAAAAGAAATTATGGCAGCACAAAATTATTACCAGCATAAGACACAGGTAGTGTCTAATATATTGGCTAATATTGAGAATTTGTATAAGGTAGCAAATAAAAGAGAAGTCTTAAAAATTCAAGATGAATTTCTTGCTATTTATAGAGAAGATGATTTGAATAAGATGGAACATTTTGGACAGGAATTGGATATTGTTTCAGAAAGTTATCGTGCGCAGCAGATAAACTGATGAAAAGATAATAAACGGTTTTGCTAAGAGTGGGGTTGTTGTATCTGCAACAGCCTCATTCTATGTATGTGAAACAATCATAGAGAAAAGGATGGAGTAAGATTGCGTTTACCAGAAAAATATATAGAGCGAATGAAAATACTGCTGGGAGAAGAAGAATATCAGGAGTATTTAAAAAGTTTTGAACAAAAGAATGTCAGAGGACTTCGAGTAAATACCTTGAAAATTACACCAGAGGAATTTGAAAAGATAACACCGTTTTCATTGAAAAAAATACCATGGACAGACAATGGTTATTATTATGAAGATGATGTTCAACCAGCAAAACACCCTTATTATTATGCAGGATTGTACTATATTCAAGAGCCGTCTGCCATGACACCGGCACAGTTACTTCCTGTGGAACCGGGAGATTGCGTGTTGGATGTTTGTGCGGCACCAGGTGGCAAAAGTACAGAATTAGCAGCAAAATTAAAAGGACAAGGTGTATTGGTATCAAACGATATTAGTAATTCCCGTGCGAAAGCATTACTAAAAAATATCGAATTGATGGGCGTGAAAAATGCTTACGTTGTCAGTGAAGTACCAGAAAAACTGGTGTCTAGGTTTGCCGGTTATTTTGATAAAATCTTAATTGATGCACCATGTTCTGGAGAAGGAATGTTTCGAAAGGAACCTTCCATGGTAAAAAGCTGGGAAGAACATGGCGTAGAGTTTTTTGAAAAATTACAAAAAGGGATTATTGATAGTGCAGTAAAATTGTTAAAACCAGGTGGAAAAATCTTATATTCGACATGTACATTTTCTCCAGAGGAAGATGAAGGTAGTATGAAGTATCTGTTATCTCAAAATGAAGATTTTTCAATTGAACGCCCAGAAAAAGTTTGGCATGAATTTGCACCAGGACATCCAGAATGGGTGGATGGACCAGAAGAACTGGAGAAGTGTATTCGTCTGTGGCCACATAAATTACAGGGAGAGGGACATTTTATTTCACTGCTTTCTAAGGATGGAGCAGAAGGACAAAAGTCCAATTTCCTTGCTAGAAAAAAACTGGTTATGCCAGAAGAGGCAGTTGCATTTTTCTCACACGTTACGATGGAGTTGCCATTGGAAAATTGTGTGCAGGTAAAGGATAAACTGTTCTATTTGCCAGATGCAGAGGTAGATATGAAAGGATTTCGTGTGCTAAGAAGTGGATTGTATCTTGGAGATATCAAGAAAAATCGTTTTGAGCCAAGTCAATCTCTTGCCATGGCACTTAAAATGGAAGAGTATGACCAAGTTGTAAATTTTTCTTGTGATGATATAAAAGTGCGTAAGTATTTAAAGGGCGAGACACTTGAATTTGATGATATGAATGCAACTGGTTTGTATTTGATTTGTGTGGATGGATTTCCACTTGGCTGGGCAAAGGCAAACAAGGGAAAGTTGAAAAATAAGTATCATTCCGGATGGAGGATGTTCTAAAAAATGAGATTAGATAAGTTTCTTGCAAACATGGGTGTGGGAACCAGAAGCGAAGTGAAGGCTTGTATTCGTCAGGGTAGAGTTACTATAAATGGCGAAAGAGCAAAGAAGCCTGAGCAAAAGGTAAGCGAAGATACAGATTGTGTTTGTGTAGATGGACAGGAAATACATTTTACGGAAATGCAGTACCTCATGCTTAATAAACCACAAGGAGTGGTGACGGCTACGGAGGATCGGGAACATAAGACGGTTTTAGATTTGATTGATTCGCCAATGAAAAAGCAACTGTTTCCAGTAGGTAGGTTGGATAAGGATACAGAAGGGTTACTGCTGATTACAAATGATGGAGTGCTTGCTCACGAATTATTGTCACCTAAAAAACATGTGAAAAAGAACTATTATGCCAAAATAGATGGAAAAGTGACAGAACAGGATATAGAGGCATTTAAAAATGGGCTGGATTTAGGAGATTTTACAACTATGCCTGCAGTGTTGAAGATTTTATCACAGGGAGACTGTTCTGAAATATTCGTAGAAATCTGTGAAGGAAAGTTTCACCAGGTGAAGCGTATGTTTGAAGCAGTAGGAAAGAAAGTAACCTATTTAAAACGTGTTTCCATGGGAACACTTTGCTTGGACGAGAAGCTACAGCCAGGAGAATGGAGAGAACTGACAGACAAAGAGTTAGAAGGGCTAAAGAAGGGAAAATAGAGAATAATGTGGAAAGAGAAAGAGGCAGTCATTTTTGATTTAGATGGAACTGTGGTAGATTCTATGTGGGTATGGCCAGAGGTTGATATTGAATTTTTGGGAAAACATGGGATTGCATTGCCAGATGATTTGCAAAAAGAATTAGACGGAAAAAGCTTTTTAGAATCTGCGATTCATATAAAAAATCGCTTCCAATTGCCAGAGACTGTGGAAGAACTTATGGCAATCTGGAATAAAATGGCTATGGATTGTTATGTGAATAAAGTAAAGTTAAAACCTGGAGTAGAAATATTTCTAAAGAAGCTAAAAGAAAATGGTATTAAAACAGGTATTGCCAGTAGCAATTCCCATGTATTAGTAGAAGCAACATTGAAAGCAAATGGTGTATTGGAGTATTTTGATTCCGTTCATACAGCAGACGAAGTTGGAAAAGGAAAACCATCACCTGACATTTATTTGCTGGTGGCAGATGATTTAGGAGTTAAGCCTGAGAAGTGTCTTATTTTTGAAGATATTGTAATGGGAATATTAGCAGGCAAAAATGCTGGAATGACTACCTGTGCGGTGTATGATAAATATTCAAAAGAACAGGATCGGGAAAAGAAAGAATTGGCGGAATATTATATCCATGATTATAATGAGCTGCTTTTGTAAATGATTTTTCAAAAATCGTATGTAGGATAATAATTTTGATGAAACACAGTCGTACAAAAGAAATAGATATGGAAAAGGTGACGTATATGAATGATTTTTTGCCAATTTCAAGAGAAGATATGAAAAAACGGGGATGGGAGCAATGCGACTTTGTATTTGTGATAGGGGACGCCTATGTGGATCACCATTCTTTTGGACCCGCTATTATAAGCCGAGTTTTAGAGAGTCATGGTTTTAAAGTTGGGATAATTGCGCAGCCAGATTGGAAGGACGAAAATTCAGTTAAGATTTTAGGACGACCAAGATTGGGATTTTTAGTCTGTGCTGGAAATATGGACACAATGGTAAACCATTATACTGTAAATAAAAAGCATCGCCGTTTTGACAATTATTCGCCCGGAGGAGTAATGGGAAAACGTCCAGACCGAGCAACAATTGTCTATGGAAACTTAATTCGAAAGGCATACAAACATATACCAGTAATTATTGGAGGAATTGAAGCAAGTTTGCGTCGGTTGGGACATTATGATTATTGGAGTGATAAGGTAAAACGATCTATTTTGCTAGATTCTGGTGCGGATCTTCTTTCTTATGGAATGGGAGAGCATTCTATGGTAGAGATTGCGGAAGCACTGGATAGTGGAATTGATATAAAAGATATTACCTTTATAAAAGGAACTGTGTATCGTACAAATACATTGGAGAATGTGTATGATGCAATCATGTTGCCAAGTTTTCCACAAATCGTAGAAGATAAAAGAACATATGCAGAAAGCTTTTACAAACAATATTGCAATACAGATCCCTTTTCTGCAAAAGTGTTAGTGGAACAATATAAGGAGAAAGAATTTGTCGTTCAAAATCCGCCAGCAATGCCACTGACAGAAGCGGAGATGGATGCAGTCTATGCGCTACCTTATATGCGCAATTATCATCCTATTTATGAAAAGGATGGAGGGATTCCTGCCATTAAGGAATTAAAGTTTAGTCTTGTTAGCAATCGTGGTTGTTTTGGAGGATGTAGTTTCTGTGCGTTGACTTTTCATCAGGGACGAATGATACAGTGCAGAAGTCATAAGTCGATTATTGAGGAAGCCAATCTGATTACGAAAGAACTGGATTTTAAAGGCTATATCAATGATGTAGGAGGTCCTACTGCAAACTTTAGAGATACGGCATGTGAAAAACAAAAGACAAGGGGCGTTTGTATTGGCAAGCAATGTCTATTTCCAAAACCGTGTAAAAATCTAAAAATTGATCACAAAGATTATTTGAGTTTATTACGAAAACTTCGTAAGATACCAAAAGTAAAGAAAGTATTTATTCGTTCTGGTATTCGTTTTGATTATCTAATATATGATAAGGATGATACTTTTATAAAGGAACTTTGTGAATACCATGTAAGTGGACAATTGAAAGTTGCACCAGAGCATATTTGCGACAGTGTGTTGCAACTTATGGGAAAACCGGGAAATGAAGTGTATGAACAGTTTATTCAAAAATATAAAAAGACGAATAAATTGGTGGGAAAGGAACAGTATGTGGTGCCTTATTTGATGTCCTCCCATCCTGGCTCTACCATGAAAGAGGCAGTCGAACTGGCAGAATATATAAGAGATTTAGGATATATGCCAGAACAGGTACAGGACTTTTATCCGACACCGTCTACGATTTCCACCTGTATGTATTATACAGGCTTGGACCCTCGAACAATGAAGGCTGTATATGTGCCTAAAAAGCAACATGAAAAAGAAATGCAGCGAGCTTTGATACAATATCGTAACCCGCAAAATTATGACTTAGTGATGGAAGCGTTGCATGTAGCGCATCGTACCGATTTAATCGGTTTTGATTCGAAGTGTTTGATACGACCAAGACGAACGGCGAAGGAAAAACAAGCATTCCGAGAAGCTGCAAAAACGAGAAAGAATACCGAGAAAAAAAGTTATGGTAAAAAAGGGCAGCAGGTCGGAAAAGACAGCAGAACAGCGGGAAAGCATACGGGTACACCAAAAAAGAAAAAAGCAATTCGTAATGTGCATAAAAGGAAGTAAGTGAGGAATAAAAATGCTGAAAAAATCAAAGGGAGAATATGGATATATAACAAAATCAAAGAGAATTGATATAATTAAGATGTTGCTTTATATAGTCGTAGCAGCTGCAATCTTTATAGGTGGTTTGTTTTTGAATAAAATGTCTTATAGAAATATCTTTACCATCTTGGCAATCCTATTTGTATTGCCTTGGGCTAGAGTATTTGTAGAATTTGTTGTATTTTTCCCATATAAGACACCGAACAAGGAAGATTATGAGAAAATAAAAGAGATAACAGCAGCGGAAGCACGTTTGCTGTCAGATCTGGTGATTACATCAACAGAAAAGTCTATGGGTATAGATTTTGTAGTGATGGGAAATGGTTATGTATTTGGGCTTACATTGAATAAAAAGCAGAATCCAGAGGAGATTCAGAAATATTTAAGAGATGGCGTAAAGAACTGGAGTGATTCCTATCAGGTCAAGATTCATAAAAATATGAAATCTTTTTTGCAGGATGTGAAAAATGCAAGAGAAAAAGAGTTAAATCCAAAAGAAAGAGAACAGGTAGAATCTTATATATTATCTCTTATGGTATAATGTTCTGACTATTTTGAAGGTGGGCTTGTGCAAGTACGAAGGATGGTTGAGATTTTACCACGAATAGTATCATAATAGAGGTAATTTATGATGAGAAGATAGATAGGCTTTAAAGAAAAGAGGAGAAAATGCAAAAAATTATAGTAACAGAAAAAGAGGCGGGGCAACGCTTTGATAAATTTCTTGGAAAATATATGGCAAAAGCTCCTAAGAGTTTTTTTTACAAGATGCTCCGAAAGAAAAATATTAAATTAAATAATGCTAAGGCAGATGGTTCGGAACGCTTACAGGCAGGAGACGAAATTGTTCTGTATTTATCAGATGAGACAATTGCAAACTTCAGCGAAGAAATAAAAACGGTTGAAGCAGGGGAAAAGCTGGATATTTTGTATGAGGACAGTAATCTATTGATTATAAATAAGCCAGTCGGGATGCTTTCGCAAAAAGCGAAAAAAGAAGATGTTTCAATTATTGAACATATTATTGCATATTTGCTGGAAAGTGGACAGATGACCAAGGAGCAATTAAAGAGTTTTCATCCAGGGGTATGCAATCGATTGGATCGTAATACCAGCGGTATCATTATTGCGGGTAAGACATTATTGGGACTTCAAAAGATGTCTGAATTGCTAAAAACAAGAAATATTGGCAAGTATTATCAATGTGTTGTAAAAGGAAAAATAACAAAACAACAATGCATTGAGGGGTATTTGGTGAAAAATAGAAATCATAATAAGGTGCAAATATCAAAAGAGCCAAGCGAAGGCGCAGATTTTATTAAGACAGAATATGAACCAATTATTTATACTGAAGAATTTACATTATTAAAAGTAAAACTTTTAACAGGAAAGTCTCATCAGATTCGTGCACATTTGCAAAGTATCGGACATCCTATCATAGGAGATGGGAAATATGGTGATGTACCTACTAATAAAAGACTGAGAAAAGAGTTTAAGTTAAAGCATCATGTGTTACATTCATGGAGATTGGTATTTCCAGAATTAGAGGAAAAAGAGTTTGCAGGGGTATCTGGAAAAGTAATAGAAGCACCTGTTCCGACATATTTTGCTAAATTGAAGAAAGAGTTAGATTTATTATAGACATGAAAACGGGAGGGATAGGATGCCATCATGGAATAGCAGGGGACTTCGGGGTTCCTTGTTGGAAGAAATGATAAATCATACAAATGAGAAGTATCGGAAAAGTGGATTGGCATTGATACAAAAAATTCCTACACCAATAAAGCCAATTGAAATCGATGCTACTACTAGACATATTACGTTAGCATATTTTGATCAGAAAAGTACGGTAGATTATATTGGGGTTGTTCAAGGTGTGCCAGTTTGTTTTGATGCAAAAGAATGTGCTACGGATACCTTTCCATTAGCAAATGTGCATGAACATCAAATCCGCTTTATGGAGGAATTTGAAAAGCAGGAAGGAATTGCCTTTCTTTTAATTTATTTTAGGCAGCAGGAAGTATTTTATTATCTGACTTATAAAAAGTTGCGGGAGTTTTGGGATAGAGCTACGCAGGGAGGACGAAAAAGTTTTCGGTATGATGAGTTGGAGGCAAGTTTTCAAATATCTACTTATGATGGTGTAATGCTCCATTATTTAGAAATGATTAATCATGATTTGCAAATGCGAGATTAGGGTTGAGTAAGGAGTGAGTTGGATTGCGTTATTCGGTTTCAGAAATTGTTCACGAAGCTATTAAACCACATGTGACAGAAGGCGGACTGTGTATAGATGCAACGGCTGGAAATGGAAATGATACCCTCTATTTGGCAAAATTAGTTGGTGTAGAAGGGCAGGTAATTGCTTTTGATATTCAGGAGGATGCAGTTGCAAATACAGAGAAGAGATTACAGGAACAAGATATGTCTGAGCGGGCAAAAGTTGTATTGGATTCTCATGTAAATATGGCTTCTTATGCGAAGGAGAATACGGTTGACTGTATTGTTTTTAATCTTGGATACTTGCCTGGCGGGGACCACAAAATGGCAACACAGGCAAATAGCAGCATTGAAGCAATGAATGTAGCATTAAAACTTCTAAAAAAGAAGGGACTGTTGAGCGTTACAATTTATAGTGGTGGAGATAGCGGATTTGAAGAAAAAGATGCTGTTTTGTCATGGCTAAGGCAATTAGATCAAAGAAAATATTTAGTATTAGTTACAGAGTATTATAATCGGCAGAACAATCCGCCTATACCAGTTCGTATAATAAAATTGTAAAGAAAAACTGGACAAAGAATAAGCCCCAGAGCAGGACATATCGTATGTCTGCAACAGGGGCTTTCTTTTTGATAAAAGACTATATTTTGTTAAATGCTAAGCGGTGTTCTTTTTTCAAATACTCTATAATAAGAAGAAAGATTTAGATTGTCCAAAATTGCTGCCTCTTTTTGAAAGTCATAGGCAAGATGTTCTAGTTTGTGAGCATCGGAACCGACCGTAAAATAAGTACCACCCAATTCAAAATAACGCTTTAAAATTTCTTCTTTCGGATGTGCAAAAGGCAGACCATATTTTAATCCTGCAGTGTTTACTTCAATGCCTTTTCCAGCGTTAATGATAGCTTTTAGTAAAGCGTCTATCTCCTCTTGAAAACATGCGGGGTCATAGACGAAATTTTTATTTGGTGCATAACGGACAATGTAATCTAAATGTCCATATACATCAAAGTTTTTAAATGCTTCTACATTTTCTCGAATGGATTGAAAATATCTGCGGATACCAGCCTCGGTATCGTTGTGAATGCTTTCCCAGTAATCTGGATAGTAAGGGTCGTAATTATCCAGTAGATGGGAGGATGCGATTACAAAATCAAATGGAAATGCGGAGATAAGTGTTTCCAGTCGTTGTGCCAAATCTGGTTTCATACCAAGCTCAATACCCGCCAGTATTTTTATTTGATCTCCATATTTTTTTTGCAAGGAAGCAATTTGTTCAAAATATGCTTCAACCTCAAATTCAAATATACAACCATAATCTAAATATTGTGGAGGATAATCATAATCCATATGATCTGTAAAGCAAATGCGTTGTAACCCAAGTTCAATTCCTTTTTTTACCATATCTTCCATAGGTGCATCGGAGTCACCGGAAAAGGAAGAATGTACATGATAATCAGAAATAAGTTTCATAGTATCACCAGTCCTTAAAAATTAATCTTCAATTTGTTGAATCCCTTTGATGGAAGGGGAGATAACCAGAGAGTAGTTTGTATAATATACCACAAATCCTGGTTTTGCTTTGTTTGGTTTTTTGATGTTTTTCTTTTCTGTGTAATCGATTTCTACTTTATCTTGCGCAGAACCTTTTGAGTAAAAGCCAGCAAGTCTTCCAGCTTCTTCAAAAGTACGATCAGGAAGTTCTTCTCCATTGGTTTTTACGATTACGTGAGAGCCAGCAATTCCTTTTGCGTGAAACCACCAGTCATTTCCAGATGCAAATTTAAAAGTAAGTTCGTCGTTTTGGAAGTTATTTTTTCCTACATACATATGAAATCCATCAGAGGAAATAAAATGCAGAGGTTTATTTACGATTTTTTGTTTTTTCTTTTTGGAATTTCCTCCCTTTCGTTTCATGTAACCATAAGAAATCAATTCTTCCTTAATCTGTGCCAAGTCACAATCGTTTACTGCAATATCCAAAGAGGAGCTAATTGACTCTAAATGCTGAATATCTTCTGCGGTTTCTTTTGTCTGTATTGTCAAAGCTTCGTAAGTTCGTTTTAATTTTCCGTAACGGTCAAAATATTTCTTTCCATTTTCTAATGGAGTGAGTGTAGGGTCCAGAGGGATTGTAATATCTTCGTTTGTATAATAATTTAAACAGGTCATAGAACGTTCCCCTTCTGGAACTGTATAGCCATAGGTATTAATCAGTTCTCCATAGATTTTATATTTTTCTCTTTTTTCTGTATCTTTTAGCTGTTTCATCTGTAAATCATATTTTTTACGATTTCGTTCCAACGCGTTGTTGATGATTTTTCTTAAATCAGCCGACTTCTGATGCATACGGGAATAGAGTTCTTTTGCTTCGTAATAGTTTTCCAGTATAAAAGAAATCGAATCATTTTGCGTTACTTCCAATGTTTGATAACAGGAGAGTAGTAAAGCAGAAAATTCTTTTGGCTGATCATTTTTATAAATGATATTTGGCTGAAAATCTCCAGATGCAATCTGTTCCATCATACGGGAAAAGTTGTGCTGGAGATGCAGTTGTTCCATTTCAGATAAACTATTTGCTGGCATTTCTGAATCTAGAGATGCCCGACAACATACTTCATTTGCCATTAATGGACTAAAACCTGTGAGAGAAGTATAAATTGCTTTTGCAAGTGGTTTATTTTTTGAAAAAACGGTTTCCATGAAATCCTGTTCGGAGATTGTCAAAGGATTTTTCTTTTCCTGCTGTTTTGGTATAAAGTAAGGGCGTCCTGGCAAAACTTCACGGACTGAACTTACCATACTGGAAATATGTTTAATACTGTCAATAATGGTATAGTCTTGATTACAAAAAATAATATTACTATGTTTTCCCATGATTTCTACGATTAGATATTTCGTACAGATATCACCAAGCTCATTTAGGTGTTCAATTTCAAATTGGATAATACGTTCCATTTCTGGTTGTGTAATAGAAAGAATACGAGCACTGTTTAAATGCTTTCGTAAAAGCATACAAAAATTTGGTGCAACCATTGGACTTGGTTTATTTTTTTCGGTTAAATAAATTAATGGAAGACTTGCATTGGCAGAAAGAAACAGACGCTCTTGTCCTTGCTTTCCTTTGATTGTCAATAATAAAGCATCTTTTTCAGGCTGAGCAATTTTGTTGATTCTGCCTCCAAGTAAGTGTTCCTGTAATTCTTTTACAATATTTGCAATTACAATTCCGTCAAAAGCCAAAGTAAGATACCTCCTAATTTTTATTATTTGTCATACAGATATACTTATATGATGTGTTTGCGTATCGGGCATAGGTCCATGTAAATATGAATCTTTTGCTAAATCTTATGATAAGATGAGAAACTTGTAATGTCAGTTCTTATCGTTTCTCTTAAGAGAACGAATATAGGAAAACGTTTCGTCTTCTCCTTTCTCTGCTAACATGACTAACAAGTTTTCTAGAATTTCTGCTGTTTCTGGATGAATCATTCGGTGATTTTTTCGCTGTTGGTAATACTCCAGAGGGCTTTGATCTGAATACTTATCCTTCATATAAATTTTGCTTGCAGCAACTCTGTCGCAAAACATTTCAATGATATAACGCATAGGCATTGGAACCGGTTCTAGTTGTTTCGTCTTTCTACTGTAATCAGTCCAGTATTCAAAATGATGTTTATTTCTGCCTTTGTGATGCATCCAGGCTTTTGAATATCCATAAGCATCCCGTTCTCCCTCATTGGGACTGCGATAGCCCTGATAATATTTTGCACCAACCCAAAACTCTGTAGGACTGTATTTGGAAAGGTCGTGACGTAGACCCTGCCATAAAATTCCTGCGCGGTAACAGTTATATATTACCTGGTGCCGATGTTTTGTGATGGTTTTAAAGTGTTTCCATATATTTGAAAAATGAACTTTTTCACCCGCTGTCATAGGTAACCTCCTAAAGTCATATGTTCTTTTGTTCCTGTCCTATCTATTATAGAAAAAAAACTTTTTATTGTAAACCTTGTTTTCAGTAGCAGTTAGAGTGTTGGGAACAAATATCAATTAGTTAAAATTTGGATATTCATCTGTAACCTGAGTGATATAGAAGCTTGAGACATCAAATAAAGTATGATAAAATAAAACGGTTCATGTGGAAAAACAGTATATTAAATAGGTAATTAAAGTTTGTATTGTGAGGAATTAAGAATATGAATTGGAAAAAAGCAGTAAAAATTGTTGTTGGTGTCATTATTATAATGGCATGTGTATTCGCATTTTTGGTATGGGAGGGAATTTGCTTTGTGACCAGTCCAACTGCGAGTAAATATCCAGTGAAAGGAATTGATGTATCGCACTATCAGGGAGAGATTAAGTGGGATTCGATACAAAAAGACTTGGGGATTACATTTGCATTTATTAAAGCAACAGAAGGCAGTAGTCATATAGATGAAAAGTTTCAACAAAATTGGGAACAAGCTACTGGAAGTGGATTATACATAGGTGCATATCATTTTTTTAGTTTTGATAGCAATGGAAAAAAGCAGGCAAAAAATTTTATCAAACATGTACCTAAAAGGGCGAACATGCTCCCTCCTGTAGTTGATGTGGAATATTATGGGGATAAAGCCAGCAATCCACCAGCGGTACGGAAAGTTAGAAAAGAGCTGGATGATTTACTGGGACAATTGGAAAAGGAGTATAAGTGTAAGCCAATTATCTATACGACGGTATCTGTATATCAAAAATATATTAACGAATATTATAATGCTTATCCATTATGGATACGCAATACTTATTATCGTCCATTTCTAATAAAAAATAGACAGTGGACGTTTTGGCAATATTCAGAAAAAGGAAAATGGCCTTATGGTGGAACAAAAAATGAAAAATATGTAGACATGAATGTATTTGCAGGAAGTATGGAAAGCTTTTTGCGTTATTTTAATTTGGAGGAGTAGGATATGAAAATAAAAGGAATTATTTTTGATATGGATGGCTTGATGATTGATACGGAAAAATTATTACATAAATATTGGTGTGAAGCAGCCAATGAATATGGTTATCCTATGAAGATAGAACATGTGTTACAAATTAGAAGTCTGGCTGCGAAATATGCCATTCCAAAATTGAAAGAAATGCTGGGAGAGGACTTTGATTACTATAAGGTGCGTTCCAGACGAATGGAACTTATGGCAGAACATATTGAAAAATATGGACTGGAAAAGAAAAAAGGATTAGATGAACTTTTAAGTTATGCAAAGGAAAAAGGGTATCGAATGGCAGTTGCAACGGCAACAGATTATGAGCGAACAGAAAAATATTTGACTTCTATTGATAAGTTTTCTTATTTTGATGAAATTGTGTGTGGACCGATGGTAGAAAATGGAAAACCCGAACCAGACATTTACTTAGAAGCGGCTAAAAGATTACAATTAGAACCTTCACAATGTTTTGCATTGGAGGATTCTCCTAATGGAATCCTGGCAGCATATCGGGCAGGTTGCAATCCAATCATGGTTCCTGATTTAGACCAACCTGGGGGAGATACGAAAAAATTGCTTTATGGATTGGCAACAGATTTAAAACAAGTTATTTCATATTTAAAAGAGAATGAAAACGGTGATAAATAGGATAAGCGATAGTAGAGATGAAGTTGAATAGTTGCCTTGTTGGAAACATTTGTCTGCTATAAAATTGCCATAAAATAACGGTATGCTAAAAATGGCAGATAAAGGAAACTGTAAATGCGCAAAATATCAAAACAGGAAAGAGGGAGACAGATGAACAAAAAAAGAAAGCAGAAGATTTTTCAATGGATCGCTTTAGTTCTATTATTATGTATAGGAATGCCGAATATTTCATTTCGGGGTGCTAAAGCTGCGGAAACTTCAATGACACTAAAATATGGAGGGAAAAAATATTCTTTTGCGAAGACCAAACAGACAACGGCTAAAGTGAATGGAAAAAAGGTAACAACACCGATACCGGGAGTTATTATAAATGGAACAAACTTTGTTTGCCCAACCTTGATTAAGAAAAAAGAATTGGGAATTTCATATAGCTATAATAGCAGCAAAAAACAAGTGACTTTAAAGAAAGACAATACAACCATTAAATTGACAATGGGAAAAAAGATAGCTAAAGTGAATGAAAAAAATGTAAAATTAGGTACAGCGCCACAGCGAGTATATTATATAGAAAAGAAAAAATATTACAATATACTGCCTGCAAGATTTGTATTTGAGACCTTTGGATTTTCTTATACGTGGCAACAAAAGAGCAGAAGTTGTGCAATCATAGCTAAAACTGAAGCGACAGCTACACCGAAAGTTACCAATACACCAGTTATTACAAAGACCCCAGAAATTGTGAAAACAGCGGTTCCAACTGCAACGGCAAATTTGACAACGGCTACACCAAAAGCAACTACAAAGCCTACTGTGACAGCTACACCAAAGGCAACTACCAAACCTACCGTGACAGTTACACCAACGGTTGCACCAACTAAGACTCCAGAGGCAACAAAAGAAATGAAAGCTATGTGGATTTCTTATTTAGAATTTGGCAGCAGTGCAAAGACAGAGGCACAATTTAGAAAAACAGTAACGCAGATGTTTGATAACTGCGTTTCCTATGGAATGAATACAGTAATCGTGCAGGTGCGTCCATTTAGTGATGCGATGTATAAATCTTCTTATTTTCCTTGGTCAAAATATGCTTCGGGAACATTAGGAAAAGACCCTGGTTATGATCCACTAAAGATCATGATTGAATTAGCACATAAACGAGGTTTGAAGATCCAGGCATGGCTAAATCCTTATCGAATTACAACAGGAAACACAAATGTTTCAGCACTTCCTGCAAGTCATCCTGCTAGAAAATGGGCGAATAGTTCTACAAGTGATGTGAAAAGAAGAGTATTAAGTTATGGAGGAAATCTATACTACAATCCTTCCAGTTCACAAGTTCGTACACTTATAGTAAATGGAGTAAAGGAAATTGTAAAAAATTATGATGTAGATGGCATCCATTTTGATGATTATTTTTACCCTAATTTAGGGACTTCATATAAGACAAATTTTGACGCAAAAGAGTATGATGCGTATGTGGAACAATGCAAAAAAGATGGAAAGACTGCAAAGACAATAGTCAAATGGAGACGTGGAAATGTTAATGCACTGGTAAAGAGAGTACATACAGCAGTAAAGGGGCTTGATCCAAATGTAGAGTTTGGAATTAGTCCTGCTGGTAATATTGATAACCTCACCAGTTCTTCGGCTTATTATGTAGATATACAAACATGGATGTCTACAGATACATATGTGGATTATATTTGTCCGCAAATTTATTGGAGTTTTAATAATGCAGTTTGCCCATATAAGGCAACCGTAAAACGCTGGGCAGATTTGAAAAAAAGTGATGCGGTAGATTTATATATTGGACTGGCTGTATATCGTGCAGGAACCACAATTGAAAAAGAATGGAGTACATCAAATACAGTTTTAAAACGACAGGTGGTTTATGGAAGAAGTGTAAAAGGCGTGTCAGGTTTTGCTTTTTATCGTTACGATTCTTTTCAGACATCTACCAGTAAACAAGAGGTGAAAAATTTACTGCCACTATTGAAGTAGTGTATTTTAATGTTGCAGAAAATTGCTTCAAATAATAGTGTTAAGAAAGTGTTAAGCAATAACTAGGAATATTGTGTTTCCGTTAAAATTCACTTGCTTTTTTTTGTCATTTTTGATAATATATAAATGTTTTTATAAACGTGAAGTGAGGCTTTGCAAAAAACGAACATAGGAATCGAACTTTACGAATACGAATAAAAACGATAAGTACTATTTAAAAATAAAGGAGATATGAGAAATGAAAAAGCAGAGTAAACTTTCAAGAACAGTAGCTGCTAGCTTGGCATGTGTATTGGCATTATCGTCAAGTCCTATTAATGCTTCAGCAGCAAAAGCACCAAGTTGGGGAAAGACAACAAGTACCATGACAGTAGGTACAAAATACAAATTTACGGTAAAAAATAAACCAGCAGGTGGGAAAATTACTTTTTCTAGCTCAAAGAAGACAGTTGCAACCGTAAATGCAAGTGGCGTCGTTACTGCTAAGAAAGCAGGTAAATCTGTAATCAAAGCTGTAGTTAAAAATAAGAAGAAAAAGACAGTTAAGACATTAAAGAAGACAGTGACAGTTAAGGCAAAGAGAGTTGTTACAACTCCAACGGTTAAACCAACCAATACACCAGCAGGTGTACCAACAAATACACCAACCGTAACTGCAGTTTCAACTGTAGCACCACAGGTAACACCAACCACAGTACCAACAGCTACACCAATCGTATCAAATAATGATAAGAATTGGGCATTGGTAATTGATGCAAACGATAATACACTTATCGCTGATGGTGGTGACAATACAGTATTAACATTCAAGATGATTAATACAAAGACACAGAGTGTAGATACAACAGCAAATGATATTACATTAGATGTTTATACTTCATTTGGTCAGCTTTCTAACTCATCTGTTACGATTAAAAACGGTACAGGTACTCTTGTATTAAATTCAGAATTTTCTGCTAAAGAGTTAAAGACAAAGGTTACAGCAGATATTTCTAGACAATCAAATAATGGTACAGATTTAGTAGGAAAGGTTTCAGGAGAAACATATATTACATTTGAACCATTTAAGATTTCTGAGGATAAATCACCAAAGCTTGTAAAGGCTGAGTCTGATCAGGCAGATAGAGTGACATTATTCTTTGACCGTGAAGTTACAATTGATGATTTTGTTGTAAAAAATGCAGCAACAGGTACCTATAAGGTAGTAAACGGAAAACAGGTATTTTATTCAACAAATGCAAATAGCCCTGTCTTTACAGTATCTCAGAAAGTAGCAGGAAAGACAGTAAAGTATCCTGTAGTTGGTATGGCAACTGTAAAGAATGATGATGGAACTGTAGTAAACAAGAAGGCATTACAACTTTTAATTGCTGAGAGCAGTGCATTAGATGATAACAATACAGTAAGTATTAACTATACAAATAAAGCGTGTGGTATTAACACAAATACATCCTTTATTTTAACAGATACAAAGAAACCACAGTTTACTGCAATTGAATCTGTAGGTATGAAAAAAGTTAAGATTACATTCTCAGAAGCAATTCCAGCAACACAGAATACAACAAACGCAAAATATACAATCAATGGTTCTGTATATAAGGATGGAGATGTAACTTATGGTACATACAATCCTGCAACAGCAGAAGATAATCGCTCTGTTGTAATGTTGACACTAGGAAAAGATGACAAAGGATTACAGTCTTATTTTAAACCTGGTACTGCTAAGTTAGCTGTAACAAATGTAATTGATTATGCAGGAATTACAGATGTTGGAAGAAATATTATTTCCAATCAGAGTAAGGACTTTACAGTAACAGAAGATGCAAACAGACCTACTGCAACTATTACAGTAGAATCACCAGAGCAGTATAGAATTAAGTTTACTGGTAATAAAGACGGAAAAGAGTGCCCAGTTGTATTTACTGAGGACAAGAACAAGACACAGATTAGTGCAGTTGAATATTTCTCAAAGGCATTAAAGGTTAAGGTGGATGGTAAGTACATTTCATTGATGGATACTGTGAAGACATTTAACGATAAGGTTGAATTAGGAACAGAAGAAGGAAAGAAAGTAAAACCAGTTTTATTAGATGGATTAAATAGCTTCTTAAAGGTTACACAGGTTAGCGAAGGCGAATTTGTTGTAGAATTAACAGAAGACTGGACAAAATTCTATACAACTTCTTTAACAAATCGTAACTACTATAATGATTTATATGAGTTTGATTTAGCAGAAGATACTGTTTATAATGACAATAATGGTCTTACAAATGATGAGGTTATTAGACTTAACTTGAACGGAACAGGTTCTCCTATGAATCAGCAGGATGATGTTAGTCCACAAATTCAGTCTATTATGCAGACAGATGAAGACCAGTACTTTGCAGTACAGATGTCTGAGCCAGTTGCATTTTCAAAAGATGGTGTAGATACAACCAATATTACCTTAAGTGAGACTCAGTCACTTCAGATTGCTAAGGCTGAATTTAAGGGAACAAAAGCAAATGGAGAAATTGTAACTTTTGATGGCGCTGTTTGTGGTTACTATGATACTGAAACAAAGAAGAAGACAGATACATTATTACAGGTGCAGGCACTTTATGAGCAGAAGACAATTCAACAATTAGTTGATGAAGGATATGGAACATCATGGACGATCGCATTGACATATGTATATGATGATGTAAAAAATGCAGCAGAAACAAAGGTTGCAAGTTTTGAAGTACAGCCAACAGCAGGTTTATTCTCTATTGATTATGTAAAGGGAACAACAGCAGCAGTAAATGGCACACAAAATGATGTGATTACAGTTAAGTTTACACAGGGTGTAGCAGATACTTCAGAAGCATTAGATATTACAAGATGGAAATTAGATGGCTATAATTTCCCAGAAAATTCAAGAGTTGAAGTACAGAAGGAAAGTGGAAATGAGTATATTGGTTACTATGTTTTGACATTTACCATTCCATCTGGTACACTTCGTACGAAAAAGAGTCATGTATTAAATGTAGATAAGGGTATTAAGTCAATTAAGAAGAATACCTTAATCGGAAGTTTTGAAAATCAGTTTGTCGCAGATGCAGACTAAGAGGTATAGCTTAGTGTAAATACTATAATGGGTAATTTTATATAGGAATTTCTGCAAATGAAAAGAAAGATGTCGTAGATTTGTTACGGCATCTTTCTTTAAAAAAGACTAAAATGTTGATAAAATTTATCAACAAGAGAGAAAAAATAAATATAGGAGTTGTTCTTATAAAAAGATAAAGCTATAATAAAGGTTATACAAAAGTATATGTGATTGCGTTCCAAAGCAATTGCAGGATTTTTTACGAAGAAGAAAAGATGTAGGAGGTATTATTATGTTTGATTGTTTAAAAAAGATAACATGGAAGAAAACGGGAATTTTTACGGCTGGAGTTTTATTTGGTACAGCAGGACTTAAGATTTTATCTAGCAGCGATGCAAAGAAATTTTATACGAACTGTACAGCAGCTTTTTTGAGAGGAAAAGATTGTGTTATGAAAGCTGCAACATCTGTACAGGAAAATGCAGAGGATATTTATGCAGATGCTAAGATTATCAATGAAGAGCGCGAAGCAGCAGAAGAATTTGAGGATGCATTTGAAGATGATTTCACAGAGACAGATGATGAGGAAACAGTGGAAGAATAATCCGATAGATAGAGGCACCTGTGAGTGAAGCAGGTGCCTTTGTGTTTATACAAAAAAATACCGAGGTTTATGAATAGATGAAACTTAGGTGATTTTTATGATGATTTAAACGATGTATGTTTAATGTTTAAATGTGCTTCAATTATCATCATACAGGTAAAAAAACAAACAAAAAACAAAGGAAGAAAGGGGGATACTCCCGTGAAATTTCAAATTTTACATGAAGCAAAAAATAGAATGCGTATTCATATGGAACAAAGAAAAATGACCTATGCGCAGGCAGATATTTTGCTGTATTATTTACAAAATTTAGAAGGCGTAAATTCTGCTAAGGTGTATGAACGTACATCGGATGCTACTATTTGCTTTACGGGAAGTCGTCAGGATATTATTACATCCATACAAAAGTTTTCTTATGAAAAGGTTTCTGTTCCAGAGGGTCTAGTTGAGAGTTCGGGACGAGAAATGAATGCACAGTATCAGGAAAAACTGGTAGGAAAGGTGGTTTCCAGATATGTAAGCAAGATTTTTTTGCCAGCACCAGTAAGAGCTGGAATTGCAGTGGTCCGTTCCGTAAAATATATTTGGCTTGGTGTTAAGACTTTATGGAGAAGAAAGATTGAGGTGCCAGTGCTTGATGCAACGGCAATCGGTGTTTCTATTGCAAGAGGTAACTTTGAGACAGCAGCATCAATTATGTGGTTGCTTGGAATTGGAGAGTTGTTGGAAGAATGGACACACAAAAAATCAGTAGATGATCTGGCAAGAAGCATGTCTTTGAATGTGAAGAAAGTCTGGTTAAAGCAAGGAGAACAACAGGTATTGGTACCTGCATCACAGATACAGGCAAATGATCATGTAGTTGTACACATGGGAAAAGTAATTCCATTTGATGGTGTGGTTGTAGAAGGAGAAGGTATGGTAAATCAAGCTTCTCTTACTGGGGAATCCATGCCTGTTAGAAAAGCAGAAGAAGATGTAGTATATGCTGGTACAGTATTAGAGGAAGGCGAAATCATTCTCCGCGTGAAAAATGTAGGAGGGGCTAGTCGATTTGAAAAAATTGTAAAAATGATTGAAGAATCGGAAAAACTAAAATCCTCTGTAGAAGGAAAAGCATCGCATTTAGCAGATAAATTGGTGCCATACAGTTTGCTTGGTACAGGACTTACTTATTTGTTTACAAGAAATGTGACAAAAGCATTGGCTATTTTAATGGTGGATTTTTCATGTGCTTTGAAATTAGCTATGCCAATTTCTGTGCTTTCCGCGATCCGAGAAGCCAATTCTTATCATATTACAGTAAAAGGTGGAAAGTTTTTAGAGGCAGTTGCAAAAGCAGATACAATTGTATTGGATAAAACAGGTACATTGACAAAAGCACAGCCAACTGTTGTAAAGGTAATTCCATTTGTACAATATACAGAGGATGAGTCGCTTCGTATTGCTGCATGTTTGGAAGAGCATTTTCCACATTCTATGGCAAATGCAGTCGTAGCTGCCGCAAAGGAGAAAAAACTGGAGCATGAGGAAATGCATTCTACTGTACAATATGTAGTTGCTCATGGTATTGCCAGTACCATTAAACAAAAGAGAGTTGTGATTGGTAGTTACCATTTTGTTTTTGAAGATGAGAGTTGTGTTATTCCAGAAGGAAAAGAAGAATTGTTTGCTTCCCTTCCAAAAGAATATTCCCACTTGTATCTTGCTATTGAAGGGCAATTAGTGGCTGTTATTTGTGTGGAGGATCCATTGAGAGAAGAAGCAGCCGATGTAATTCGGGCTTTGAAAGAAATGGGAATTTCTAATATTGTAATGATGACAGGAGATAGTAAACATACGGCTGAGGCAATTGCAAAACGAGTAGGTGTAGATCAATATTATGCTGAAGTTTTGCCAGAGGACAAAGCTCGTTTTGTGGAAGAAGAAAAGCAAAAGGGAAAGACAGTAATTATGGTTGGTGATGGAATCAATGACTCACCAGCATTGTCGGCAGCCGATGTAGGAATTGCAATTAGTGATGGCGCAGAGATTGCAAGAGAAATTGCGGATATTACAATTCAGGCAGATGATCTTGAGCAATTGGTAACATTAAAACTTTTGAGTAATGCCTTGATGAAACGTATAAAAAGAAATTATCGCAGTATCGTTGGATTTAACGCAGGATTAATTGGTCTTGGTGTGGCAGGAGTGATGCAGCCTACAACCACTGCTATGTTACACAATACTTCGACACTTGCCATTTCTTTGAAAAATATGGGAAATCTGCTATAACAGGAAACATATGAAAAAAATTCGTCAATATTATACTTGATTCTTTTTCGGTATTTCGGTATGATAGAAAAGAAGTTAGGTATGACTAACAAACTTTTAAATATATTATGATACATGGAAATATGCAGTATCATAGCATTACCTGAAGTATTGGAGGAATAAAATGAGTGTAGTAATTATTGGAGGACATGACCGCATGGTTTGCCAGTATAAAAAGATATGTAAAGCACATAATTGTAAAGCAAAAGTTTTTACGCAGATGAGTGGAAATTTAAGCAGCCAGATTGGAAGTCCTGATTTGGTTGTGTTATTTACAAATACGGTTTCACATAAGATGGTTCGTTGTGCGGTTGCAGAAGCTGCAAAGTGCAACGCAGATGTGGTTCGATGTCATACAAGTAGCGGAAACGCATTGACGGAAATATTAGAAAATGTATGTGCATAAAGTAAATATTTATTTTATGTAGAAAAAGGTGTTGTACATATAATTGATATATTGTATGTACAGCACCTTTTTTGCTTTTTAGAAAGTTTGTTTGGTTGATAGGATAAACAAATGGCATATGTCATATATATTTGCGTAATAGGCAGAAGGATGAAAGGGTAAAAACAGGATATTGGTAAGAGAGATTGTCTTGGCAATGTGATATCCATATCTACAAGTATTGAAAGCATTTATAAAAAGTGATATGATGGGAGATAGTTGCAATTTACCCATTTTTTTCTACAAAAAAATTTGTATAGGTAAGATAGAAATAAAAATATGAATTTATGTAGAAACTAAACAGGATTGGGATATTATAATATAGAAGAAGTTGTTATAGAAAAAATCCTGAAATGAGTGAATTGTTTTGCTTAGAATATTGTAAAGTTGGGAGTTTTGTTTGTGAAAAAATTGTTGATTTACCTGAAGAATTATAAAAAGGAGAGTGCGCTGGGGCCTTTTTTCAAATTGGTGGAAGTTATATTTGAATTGATGGTTCCATTGGTAATGGCATCTTTAATTGATAATGGTATTGGAATGAACAATCGAAGTTACATTTTAAAGATGTTTGCAATTTTGATTATTTTTGGAATATGTGGTCTGGCAGCATCCATTAGTGCACAGTATTTTGCAGCAAAAGCAGCCACAGGATTTGCCAAAGAGTTAAAACATGCTTTATTTGCACATATCCAAAGTTTGTCTTTTACAGAAATGGACAAGCTGGGCGTTTCTGGTTTGATTACACGAATGACAAGTGATATGAATCAGGTGCAAAATGGTGTTAATTTAACCTTACGATTGCTTTTGCGTTCGCCATTTGTTGTGTTTGGTGCTATGATAATGGCATTTACAATTGATACACAGGCGGCTATGATTTTTGTAGTTGCCATTCCAGTACTTTCTATTGTCGTGTTTGGTATTATGCTGTTATGTATTCCAAAATATCGTATGGTACAGGAGAGATTGGATCGAGTGTTATCTTCTACAAGAGATAACTTAGAGGGTGCCAGAGTGCTTCGTGCTTTTTGCAAGGAAGAGGAAGAAATTAAAGTATTTGGATTGCGCAACGAGGAATTAACAAAATTGCAGAAAAATGTAGGACGTATTTCTGCACTGATGAATCCGGTTACTTATATTATCATAAATATTGCTATTGCGGTTCTTATCTGGAATGGAGCTATTCGTGTGGCGGCAGGTGTATTGACGCAGGGTGCAGTGGTGGCATTGTATAATTATATGTCGCAAATCCTCGTGGAATTGATTAAACTTGCTAATTTAATTATTAGTATTACAAAGACAATTGCTTGTGGAAACCGTATTCAGAACGTATTTGAAACAACTTCAAGTATGAAAGAAGGACAGGTGGATACTACAGATAAAAATAGTAGCGAATCTATGGTTGAATTTAAAAATGTAACGCTACAATATCAAGGTGGAGGAGAAGCAGCATTGGAGGATATTTCTTTTGCTGCAAAACCTGGACAGGTAATTGGTATCATCGGAGGAACTGGTTCGGGAAAATCTTCTCTTGTAAACTTAATTCCACGATTTTATGAAGCTACCGAAGGAGAGGTATTAGTAGATGGCTTAAATGTTAAGGAATATACTTATCAGGCACTTCGTACAAAAGTATCTGTTTGCTTACAAAAAGCTGTGTTATTCCACGGAACTATTCGGGAAAATCTGTTGTGGGGAAAGAAAGATGCAACAGAGGAGGAACTTTGGGAAGCACTTTCAATCGCGCAGGCAAAGGAAGTAGTAGATTCAAAAGAGGGCGGATTGGATTATGTAATTGAACAGGGAGGTAAAAATTTATCAGGTGGACAAAAACAACGTTTGACCATAGCCAGAGCATTGGTACAAGATGCAGATGTGTTGATTTTGGACGATAGTTCATCGGCATTGGATTATGCTACAGATGCAGGTTTGCGAATAGCATTGGCAAATATGAAGAAGAAAATGACAATATTTATGGTATCGCAGCGTACCTCATCTATTCAGCATGCAGATTGTATTTTGGTTCTGGACGATGGAAAGTTAGTAGGTAAGGGAAAACATGATGAATTATTAAAGAGTTGTGAGGTATACCAAGAAATCTATTATTCCCAGTTTAAAAAGGAGGCGATGGCAAATGAATAAGAAAAAAGATACTTCAAAAAGTACAATTGCAAAAGTGCTTACTTATATAAAACAGTACCGTTTTTTACTTCTTTGTTCTGTGTTGCTCGCGTTTGCAAGTGTGCTTCTGTCTTTGTATATTCCTGTAGTTGTGGGAGAAGCCATTGATAAGATTGTAGGACCGGGAGAAGTAGATCGAACTATTTTGACTTTATTAGTTAGAATTGTAGTCATTGCAGTGTTTACTGCATTTTGTCAGTGGATTATGAATACGATAAACAATAAAATAACGTATCAGGTAGTACAGGATATTCGTAATGAGGCGTTTGAAAAAATTCAGAAAATACCTTTAAAATACATTGACGGACAATCACATGGAGATATCGTCAGCCGAGTTATTGCAGATGTGGATCAGTTTGCAGATGGATTGTTAATGGGATTTACACAGTTATTTACAGGTGTTGTTACTATTTTGGCAACGTTAGTATTTATGTTTTCTATTAATATTTGGATTGCACTGGTAGTTGTATTATTAACGCCATTATCCCTTTTTGTGGCACGTTTTATATCTAAGAAAACATATCATTTATTTTTAAAGCAGTCAGAAACAAGAGGGGAACAGACTTCTTTGGTAGAAGAATTGGTTGGAAATCAAGAAGTTGTAAAGGCATATCATCATGAAAAAGAGGCAATGGAACAATTTGATGAAATTAACGATCGCCTTGCGGATTGTTCTTTACAGGCAACATTTTTTTCTTCACTTACAAATCCAGTGACTAGATTTGTAAATAGTGTAGTATATGCTGGTGTAGGTTTGGCAGGAGCCTTCTTTGCCGTAGGTGGCATGCTTACCGTAGGTGAGTTATCTTGCTTTTTAAGTTATGCAAATCAGTATACAAAACCATTTAATGAAATTTCTGGAGTAATTACGGAATTACAAAATGCGTTGGCATGTGCGGCTCGTGTATTTGCATTGATTGAAGAAGAGGCAGAAGTAGAAACAGATAAGGAATGTAGCTTGCAGGATGCAACTGGAAGGGTTGACTTGGAAGATGTCTGTTTTTCCTATGTTCCAGATAAGAAGTTGATTCAAAACTTTAACTTGTCTGTAAAACCAGGTCAGAGAATTGCGATTGTAGGACCGACTGGCTGTGGAAAAACTACAATGATTAATCTTTTAATGCGATTCTATGATGTAGACAGTGGAAGTATAAAAATAGATGGTGTGGATATTAGAGACATACCTAGAAAAGATTTGAGAAGCAATTTTGGTATGGTGTTGCAGGAAACTTGGTTAAAAACAGGAACTATTTTGGAAAATATTTCAATGGGAAAACCAGAGGCAACAAGAGAAGAAATTGTAAATGCTGCAAAAGCCTCTCATGCACATAATTTTATAAAAAGGCTTCCAAATGGGTATGATACAGTTATCGGTGAGAGTGGAACTTCGCTCTCTCAGGGACAAAAGCAGTTGCTTTGCATTGCAAGGGTTATGCTTTGTTTGCCGCCAATTTTGATTTTGGATGAAGCTACTTCATCAATTGATACTCGAACAGAGGTTAAAATACAGGAGGCATTTAGCCGTATGATGGAGGGACGAACCAGCTTTATTGTAGCCCATCGTTTATCTACCATACGAGAAGCTGATGTAATACTGGTTATGAAAGATGGTAATATTATAGAGCAGGGTAATCATGATACGCTGCTTGCAAAAGATGGTTTTTATGCAAAACTTTATAATAGCCAGTTTGAAACAGCGGGATGTTAAAAAATTATTTTAATAGGTAAGGTTTATAAAAGAGATTAGGAGGCGAAAAGATGAAAACAGGAATTATGTTTGACATGGATGGAACCTTATGGGATTCTACAAAAGAAATTTGTTATATATGGAATGAAGTGTTGAAGGAATATGGAGTTGAGTTGAGCATGGAGCGTTTGCAAAGTCTTATGGGAAAAACCATGGATGTGATTGCAGAAAATGTTATGCCGGAAAAATCCATAGAGGAAAGAAAAGAAATTTTTGATCGGTGTTTGCAGGTTGAAAATGAATATTTAGAGCAACACGGAGGTATTTTATATCCCCAGTTGGAAGAAACACTTAAAGTATTAAAGGAAACATATCCGTTGTATATTGTAAGCAATTGTCAGAGTGGATATATTGAAGCATTTCTAAAATACTATAAATTTGAAAAATATTTTGATGATTTTGAATGTTTTGGAAATACTGGAAAAGGAAAAGCCTATAATCAAAAATTGGTTGCAGAAAGAAATCAGTTGGATCGAGTGATTTATGTGGGTGATATTCAAGGTGACTATGAAGCAACGATGGAGGCTGGTTTTGAATTTATCCATGCAGCTTATGGGTTTGGAACAGTAGATGCGGATGTAAAACGTTTGAAAGCATTTTCAGAGCTTCCTAAGGTGCTGGCAGACATGTAAATTAATTATATATGTAAATTTATTTTAGTTGCAAAAAAAATAAATTGAAAAATTTAATTATTAGTGCTAAAATAGAAAAGCTGACTTAGAAAGGGATTTCTGCCTATGTGGAAATACCCTTTCTTATTCATATGGAAATACATATGAAAATTGGCAAATAAAAAGAAGGAGATGAAATACATGATAAAACAATTGACTCAATGTTTGCGGGAGTATAAACGAGCTGCAATCATCACTCCAATTTTTATTGTTTTTGAAGTGGTATTAGAATGCATTATCCCGTTAATTATTGCAAATCTGGTCAATGAAATTCAAGGTGGATGTGGACTGGATGTAATTGGAAAATATGGTGTGATATTAATTATAATGGCATGCCTGTCCTTACTTTTTGGAGGACTTGCTGGAAAGACCAGTGCAACTGCATCTTGTGGTCTGGCAAAGAATTTGAGAAAAGATATGTTCTATAAAGTACAAGAATTTTCTTTTGAAAATATTGACCGTTTTTCTACTTCGTCACTGGTAACAAGAATGACAACAGATGTTATGAATGTGCAGATGGCATTTATGATGACAATACGACTTGCGGTTAGAGCACCACTTATGTTCTTGTTTGCCATTATAATGGCATTTATTATGGGAGGAAAGCTGGCAACTATTTTTGTGTTTGTTGTACCTATCCTTATTGTGGTACTCGGTTTTGTAGTAAAAATAACAATGCCATTGTTCCGAGCTGTATTTAAAAAATATGATAGATTAAATAATTCTATTCAGGAAAACGTAAAATCCATGCGTGTTGTAAAATCTTTTGTTCGAGAAGACTATGAAAAGCAAAAATTCCAAGTAGCAGCAGAAGATGTTTGTAAAGATTTTACAAAAGCAGAGCGAATATTGGCAGTGAATGCACCAGTAATGCAATTCTGTTTGTATGCGGTTATGTTGTTTGTGATGTATTTTGGTGCGTATATTATTATTACAACACAAGGTGCGCAGGTGAATGTAGGACAGTTATCTTCTTTGTTGACATATGGCTTCCAGATTTTGATGAGTCTTATGATGGTATCGATGATTTTTGTTATGATTACCATGTCTATGGAATCAGCAAAACGTATTGTGGAAGTTTTGGAAGATGAAAGTACAATTAAAAATCCAGAAAATCCTTTGATGGAAGTAAAAGATGGTTCAATTGACTTTGAAGCTGTTAATTTTAAATATGCAAAAACTGCTCATAAGAATGCATTATCTAACATTAGTTTGCACATTAATTCTGGAGAAACGATTGGAATTATTGGAGGAACCGGTTCTTCCAAGTCTTCATTGATACAGCTTATCTCTCGTTTGTATGATGCCACAGAAGGTGTTGTTAAGGTCGGTGGAGCAGATGTAAGAGAATATGATCTTGATACACTTCGTAATCAGGTAGCAGTGGTATTACAGAAAAACGTATTGTTTTCTGGTACAATTAAAGAAAATTTGCGTTGGGGAAATAAGAATGCTTCCGATGAAGAAATGTTAGAAGCATGTAAACTTGCACAGGCAGATGAATTTATTCAAAGATTTCCAGATAAATATGATACATATATTGAGCAGGGTGGTGCCAATGTATCAGGAGGTCAGAAACAGCGTTTGTGTATTGCAAGAGCATTGCTTAAGAAACCAAAGGTTTTAATTTTAGATGATTCGACCAGTGCGGTTGATACAAAAACAGATGCATTAATTCGACAAGCGTTTTCTGAATTTATTCCAGAAACAACAAAGATAATTATTGCACAACGAATTTCATCGGTGCAGGATTCTGATCGTATTATCGTTATGGATGGCGGTACGATTAACGGAATTGGTACACATGAAGAGTTATTAAAAACAAATGAAATCTATCGTGAAGTATTTATGTCACAAAATAAGGCAGGTGAAGAAGATGAGTAAAAAAAATGGAAAGCAGGGTATGGTAAAGAAGGGGACATTGCCTCGTATCATTAAAACATTGTTTGAATTTTATCCTGTTATGATGCCAGTAGTATTAATTTGTATTGTTTTTAGTGCTATAGTATCTTCTATTCCAAGTGTTTTTATGCAGCAGGTTATTTCTGTAATTGACAGCAATTATAAAACGGGAGATTGGGAAGGTGTTTCTGGAAAGATTATCCGTTTAGTAACCATTCTGGCAGTATTTTATATCTTGTCTCTAATTGCGTGCGTGGTTTACAATCAGATGATGGCTGTAATTACACAAGGCTCATTAAAGAAGATGCGTGAAAAAATGTTTAATGGAATGCAGGATTTGCCAATTAAATATTTTGATGTCAATAATCATGGAGATATTATGAGTTATTATACGAATGATATTGATACGCTCCGACAAATGATTTCACAGAGTATACCACAGCTTATCAATGCAGCGGTTGTAGTTTGTACTACATTTTTTCTTATGTTCTATTTTAGTTTTTGGATGGCATTGGTTGTGGTTGTAGGCGTTATTATTATGACGGCTGTTACGAAAAAAGTAGGTGGGGCCTCTGCAAAATATTTTGTCAGACAACAAAATGCCGTAGGAAAAGTAGAAGGTTATATTGAAGAAATCATGAATGGCGAGAAAGTTGTAAAAGTGTTCTGCCATGAGGAGGAGACAGAAAAAGCGTTTGACAAAATAAATGAAGAATTATATCATGATGCAGAATCGGCTAACAGTTTTTCTAATATGCTTATGCCAATTTTAAATAATATTGGAAATATTCTTTATGTATTGGTGGCAGCAGTAGGTGGTTTGTTGATTTATTTAAAAGTGCCAAATGTTAGTTTCTCAGGACTTGCAATGGGCGTTAGTATTGTAGTTCCTTTCCTCAATATGACAAAACAGTTTTCAGGAAATGTAAGTCAGGTTTCTCAGCAGGTCAATTCAGTTGTTATGGCTTTGGCGGGAGCCGCACGTATTTTTGAATTGATTGACCAGGAACCAGAGGTGGACGAAGGGTATGTTACATTAGTAAATGCCAAAGAAGAAAATGGAACGATTGTGGAATGCAAAGAGCATACAGGAATGTGGGCATGGAAACATCCACACACAGCAGATGGAACTGTGACTTATACAAAACTTACTGGTGATGTTCGATTACATGATGTAGATTTCGGTTATAATGAGGATAAAATTGTGTTGCATAATATAGATGTTTTTGCAAAACCAGGTCAAAAAGTTGCTTTTGTTGGTTCTACAGGAGCAGGAAAAACCACAATTACAAACCTTATTAACCGTTTTTATGATATTGCAGATGGAAAGATACGTTACGACGGCATCAATATCAATAAGATTAAAAAAGCAGATTTACGTCGTTCACTGGGAATTGTATTGCAGGAGACAAATTTATTTACAGGATCTGTAATGGATAATATTCGATATGGAAAATTAGACGCAACCGATGAAGAATGTATTGCAGCCGCAAAATTGGCAGGTGCGGATGATTTTATCGAAAGATTGCCAGAAGGATATGATACAATGCTTTCTGGAAACGGTGCAAATCTTTCGCAGGGACAAAGACAGCTTATTGCGATTGCTCGTGCAGCAGTGGCAGATCCTCCTGTTATGATATTGGATGAAGCGACATCTTCCATTGATACACGTACAGAGGCAATTGTACAGCGTGGAATGGATTCCCTTATGAAAGGAAGAACTGTTTTTGTTATTGCCCATCGTTTATCAACGGTTAAAAACTCTGATGTAATTATGGTACTGGAACAGGGACGAATTATTGAGCGAGGTAGTCACGAAGACTTAATTGCAAAAAAAGGAAAATACTATCAGTTATATACTGGTGCATTTGAATTAGAATAATACGAGTCTATTTAGTGGATTAGAGGTTATTTTTCAGAAAGGGAAAACAAATCTCTAATCCACTTTTTTCTTGACAAGCATTAAAATGGTGTGTAGTATAAAAGAAGTACGTTAAAATGTCCTATCTATAGGATGTGAACCGTGTCGCAGGACATGAAAAGGATGTATAAAAAGAGAAACAAAAGATTATGCTTCTCTATAGAAATAGAAAAAGAAAGGCTTAGGTGTTAAGTAATGAAAAAAGTTGTAAAATTCGGTGGAAGCTCGTTGGCGAGTGCAGAACAGTTTAAGAAGGTAGGAGATATTATTCGTGCAGATGAAAGCAGAAAGTTTGTTGTACCATCTGCTCCTGGAAAGCGTTTTTCAGATGATATCAAGGTGACAGATATGCTATACGGATGTTATGCATTAGCAGAAGCTGGAAAGGATTTTACGAAGGAATTAAAGGCAATCAAGACCAGATATGAAGAAATCATCAAAGGATTAGGATTAAAATTATCTTTGGATGAGGAATTTAAGACAGTGGAAAAGAACTTCAAGGAAAAAGCTGGTTCTGATTATGCTGCATCACGCGGTGAGTACTTAAATGGTATTATCATGGCTGATTACTTGGGATATAATTTTATTGATTCTGCTGAGGTTATTTTCTTTGATAAGGAAGGAAACTTTGATGCAGAAAAGACACATAAAGTATTAAGTGAGCGTTTGGCAAAAGAAAATCGTGCAGTTATCCCAGGTTTTTATGGAGCAAATCCAGACGGTTCTGTTCGTACTTTCTCAAGAGGTGGTTCAGATGTAACTGGTTCTATTGTTGCTAAAGCTGCAAAGGTTGATTTATATGAGAACTGGACAGATGTTTCAGGTTTCCTTGTAGCAGATCCTAGAATCATCAAACATCCAAAAGTAATTAAGGTAATTACTTATAAAGAACTTCGTGAGTTAGCTTACATGGGAGCTTCTGTATTACATGAAGATGCAATTTTCCCTGTAAGACAGGCTGGAATTCCAATTAATATCCGTAATACAAATGCACCAGAAGATCCAGGAACTATGATTGTAAAGAGTACATGCCACACACCAGAGTATGTAATTACAGGTATTGCAGGTACAAAGGGATTTGTAGCTGTCAACATCGAAAAAGATATGATGAACTCTGAAATTGGATTTGGTCGTAAAGTTTTAGGTGTATTTGAGAAGAATGGTGTTTCTTTTGAGCATATGCCATCTGGTATTGATACTATGACAATCTTTGTGGATCAGGCAGAATTTGAAGGAAAAGAGCAGCATATTTTAGCTGGTATTGACCGTGAAGTTGAACCAGATTCTGTAGATTTGGAAAGTGATTTAGCATTGATTGCAGTAGTTGGTCGTGGAATGAAAGCTACAAGAGGTACTGCAGGACGTATTTTCTCTGCATTGGCACATGCAAAGGTAAATGTTAAGATGATTGATCAGGGATCTAGCGAGTTAAATATCATTATCGGTGTTAGCAATTGTGATTTTGAAGCTGCTATTAAGGCAATTTATGATACTTTTGTACAGGACTAATGGTACGCAATATTTAACATGCAATGTTTTATGTGATTAGATGAGAAGGAGTTTCTTTTAGAGAGACTCCTTTCTCTGTTTAAGATGGAGGAATGAAAAAATGGAATGCATCAGACCAAATTATTATGACCAATTTGAATGTATTGCAGGGGCCTGTCCAGATACCTGTTGTGCAGGATGGCAAATCATGATTGATAAACAAAGCTTGGAAATGTATAAAAATACAACAGGAGGTTTTGGAAATCGTCTTCAGAACGAAATTGATTGGAAAGAAGAAGCATTTCGACAATATAATGGGGATTGTGCATTTTTAAATGAGGCAGGATTGTGTGATATTTATAGCGAACTAGGAAAGGATTCATTATGTCAAACTTGTAAACAATATCCTAGATATACAGAAGAGTTTGAAGGTGTAAGAGAAGAATTTTTGTGTATTTCCTGTCCTGTTGTAGCAGATATGCTCTTAGGAAAAAAAGAAAAAACAGTCTTAAATATAACGGAAACAGAGGAAGAAGATGAGTTTTATGAAGATTTTGATTTCTTTTTATTTACAAAACTCCAAGATAGCAGAGCATATTTATTAGAAATGTTACAAAAGCGTGAGGTGAATATTGCTACCCGTTTAAGTTGTCTGGTTGCATTTGGACATGATATGCAGAGACGCATTTGGATGGATGAAGTGTATAAAATGGATCTTTTACTGGAAAAGTATATGGAAACGGATAGTGAGGCATTTTTTGAAGCGAAGAGGGAACAATTTGAGGATGAAATGGCAGAAAGGTATGACTTGTCCAAGAATATGTTTGCTTTATTAAAATCTTTGGAAATACGACAGCCAGAGTGGGCAACATGGCTTGGAAAATGTCAGGAAGCTTTGCATAAGAAAGGATTTATGGAATATGCGGATTTACGCAGTGTATATGAAGAAGAACAGCTAAGTTGGGAGTCCGAAGAAAATTGTATCGCCTTATATCAGGAACAGATTGCCGTATATTTTCTGCTACATTATTATTGTGGTGCAGTATATGACGACAATGTTTCGGCAAAAACTAAAATGGCTGTTTTGTCTGCTTTTATTATTGAAGAAATGTTGTTTGCAAAGTGGGTAATCAGCCGAACAGAAAATACAAAAACAGACTGGGTTGCAATTACCTATCAGTTTGCAAGAGAAATTGAGCATTCCGATGAAAACATAGAGCGAATAGAGAAAGAAGTTACTACAACAAATGCATTTAAAACTGCGACAATTGTAAAGGCAATCTGTGCAAAAACAAATAACAATGAAAAGAACTTGTAAAATTCTTTAAGGTAAGAACTGTACAATTCAAATTCTTAAAAAAAGGATAAATACGTGCAGAAAGATAAAAAGGGAGCAGAATTGTACAAGAACAGGTTAGATATGTACTTGAAATAGTGTCGTAGATATTGTATAAATAGATTGTTGAGTTTGTTACGTGAAAAGCGATAGACAAATTTAGCAGAATTGTTAGAATGATAACAAAAAGTTAAAAGAAGTACTAGCATAATTAGTACTTATAGTGTATAATGTTAGAGATTGAGCCGATTTTGAGATGTAAAGTCCGTATGGATTTTCCAAATAAGCAGGCACATAAGAAAGGAGCACATTTAATGTCAAATTTAGCAGAAGTAGTAAAGAAACAGTTTGGTAGATCAATCGCAGAATGTACCAACGAAGAAGTTTATGTTAGTTTATTAAGCCTTACAAAGGATGCACTTAAGAACAAGGGTTATAACGAAGGAAAGAAGAAAATTTATTATATTTCAGCAGAATTCTTAATTGGTAAATTGTTATCTAACAATTTGATCAATCTTGGAATTTATGATGAAATTAGTAAAGAACTTGCAGAAAATGGAAAGAACATTGCAGAGATTGAAGAAGTTGAAATGGAGCCATCACTTGGTAACGGTGGTTTAGGAAGACTTGCTGCATGTTTTATTGACTCAATTGCTACACTTGGCATGAATGGTGCTGGTGTTTCATTGAACTATCACTTAGGTTTATTTAAGCAGGTATTTGAAAATAAATTACAGAAAGAAACTCCAAATCCATGGATCACAGACAACTGCTGGTCTACAAAGGTACCAGAAAGATCTTACACAGTACCTTTCAAGGGATTTGAATTAAAGTCTACTTTATATGATATTGATGTAAGTGGATATGATAGCAAATCTATCAAGTTACACTTATTTGATGTAGATACAGTAGATGAGAATTTAGTACAGGGTGACGGTATCAGCTTTGATCAGCATGATATTGCTAAGAACCTTACATTATTCATCTATCCTGATGATAGTACAAGAGAAGGTCAGCTTCTTCGTATTTATCAGCAGTACTTCATGGTTTCAAACGGTGCACAGTTAGCAATCGATGAAGCAAAAGAAAGAGGAATGAAGGATTTACGTGAATTAGCAGATTACGTAACAATTCAGATCAATGATACACATCCAAGTATGGTAATTCCTGAATTAATCCGTTTAATGACAGCAGATGGTCTTTCAACAGATGAAGCAGTTGAAGTTGTAAAGAAGGTATGTGCATATACAAACCATACAATTTTGGCAGAAGCTCTTGAAAAATGGCCAATTGATTACTTAGAAGAAGTTGTACCACACTTATTACCAATCATCAGAGATTTAGATGCTCGTGTAAAGGCACAGTACAGCGATCCATCTGTAGCAATTATTGATGACACAAACAGAGTACATATGGCTCATATGGATATTCATTTCTCTTACAGTGTAAACGGTGTTGCTGCTGACCATACACGTATTTTGGAAGAAAGCGAATTAAATAACTTCTACAAGATTTATCCAGAGAAGTTTAACAATAAGACAAACGGTATTACATTCCGTAGATGGTTAATGCATTGTAACCATGAATTAACTGATTTTATCACATCTAAAATCGGTGATGGATTTAAGAAGAATGCAGACGAATTAGAAAAGTTATTACAGTTTGTTGATGACGATGCAACATTAGAAGAATTATTAAACATTAAGAAGAGTGCTAAGAAGAGATTACAGGCATTTATTAAGTCAAATGTTAATCAGGATTTAGATGATGAAGCTATCTATGATATCCAGATTAAGCGTTTACATGAGTATAAACGTCAGCAGTTAAATGTTTTATACATTATTCATAAGTATTTAGAAATCAAAGAAGGAAAGAAACCTGCAACACCAATCAACTTTATTTTTGGTGCAAAGGCAGCTCCTGCTTACATTATCGCAAAAGATATTATCCATACAATTATCTGTTTACAGGAATTGATCAACAATGATCCAGAGGTAAGCCCATACATGAAGGTTGTTATGGTTGAAAACTACAATGTTACTGCAGCAGAGAAGTTATTCCCAGCATGTGATATTTCTGAGCAGATTTCACTTGCATCTAAGGAAGCTTCTGGAACAGGTAACATGAAGTTTATGTTAAATGGTGCAGTTACTTTAGGTACAGACGATGGAGCAAACGTAGAAATTCATGGACTTGTTGGAGACGAAAACATCTATATCTTTGGTGAGTCTTCTGACCAGGTTATTGAACATTACGCAAAGGCTGATTATTGCTCATTTGATTACATCAAGAAAGATCCAGAAATCGCTAGATGTGTAGGATTCTTATTAAGCCCTGAAATGTTAAGCGTTGGTCATTATGATCACCTTGCTAGACTTCATAAGGAATTAGTTACTAAGGACTGGTTCATGACATTACTTGACTTCAAGGATTATGTAAGAGTAAAAGATCAGGCATTTGCTGATTATGCAGATCGTAAGACATGGGCTAAGAAGATGTTAGTAAACATTGCAAAAGCTGGATTCTTCTCATCTGATAGAACAATTAAACAGTACAATGATGATATTTGGAAATTAAATGACTAATTATACGTCATAGATGTTTGTGATAAAATAGAGAACAACATAGGTTTGTGTTTGGTTCAGCCATTAGTATTTTTGCTGATGGCTGGCAGATACAGCCGCATGTTGTTCTTTTTTTGTGCTATTTGTCAAGAGTGACAGGAGATATGTATATGTCTTGTATAACGGTTACGAAGCGTTTCGTGTACGGTACAATAGAAAAATAGTAAAAAATAGTAGCAAAATGTAAATAGCGTGGTGTATGCCATGCTGTTTTGTTTGTTAAAACATCCAGATGCAGGAAATTGGTAACGATTGCCAACTATTATAAAAGATAAATAAAATTTTTTTACAGGTATAGATGAAAATGTAAAAAAGTGGGATACGTCTTTTTTGCTATAAAACAAGGGAAAACAAGGAATTAAAACTATGGAAAAAGTAGAAAATGAAATAACTTTTCAAAAAAATTATAATAAATGCTTGAATTATCCATAAAATTCAGTTAAAATTTTTAAGAAGGTAATAGATAGAGATATCTAGATATAAAAAAAGAAATAACATGCCAAATTTACTTCTTTTTTTATGGGATTTATTATGCAGAGGTTTGCACTCTGTTTGATAAAATGTTATCTTACAATATTTTTAGGAGGGTAAAATACCATGTCATATGTTGATGAAGTGATTGATTTAGTAATCAAAAAGAATCCTAGTGAACCAGAATTTCACCAGGCAGTAAGAGAAGTATTGGAATCTTTAAGACCAGTAATTGATGCCAACGAAGCCTTATATCGTAAAGAGGCTTTGTTAGAGCGTATTGTTGAGCCAGACCGTCAGTTCAAGTTCAGAGTACCTTGGGTTGATGATAAGGGACAGGTTCAGGTAAATACAGGTTATCGTGTTCAGTTTAATAACAGCATTGGACCATACAAGGGTGGGTTACGTTTACATCCATCTGTAAATGTTGGTATTATCAAATTCTTAGGTTTCGAGCAAATCTTCAAAAATTCTTTAACTGGACTTCCAATTGGTGGAGGTAAAGGTGGTTCCGATTTTGATCCTAAAGGAAAATCAGATAGAGAAGTTATGGCATTCTGCCAGAGCTTTATGACAGAGCTTTGTAAATATATCGGAGCAGATACAGACGTTCCTGCTGGAGATATTGGAACAGGTGCTAGAGAAATCGGATATATGTTCGGTCAGTACAAGAAGATTAAGAGCGTATATGAAGGTGTTCTTACAGGTAAGGGATTATCTTATGGTGGTTCTCTTGCAAGAACAGAAGCTACAGGATATGGATTATTATATTTAACAGAGGAAATGTTAAAGTGCAACGGTAAAGATATTGCTGGAAAGACAGTTGTAGTTTCTGGTGCTGGAAATGTTGCAATTTATGCAATCCAGAAGGCTCATCAGTTAGGAGCTAAGGTTGTAACATGTTCTGATTCTACAGGTTGGATTTATGATCCAGAAGGTATTGATGTAGATCTTCTTAAAGAAGTAAAAGAAGTAAAACGTGCAAGATTAACAGAGTATGCTGCTGCTCGTAAGAGTGCTGAATACCATGAAGGTAAAGGTGTATGGACAGTAAAATGTGATATTGCACTTCCTTGCGCAACACAGAACGAGTTAGACCTTGATGATGCAAAAGCTTTAGTTGCAAACGGATGCTTTGCAGTTGCAGAAGGTGCAAACATGCCTACTACATTAGAAGCTACAAAATACTTCCAGGACAACAAAGTATTATTCTGCCCTGGTAAAGCTGCAAATGCCGGTGGTGTTGCAACATCTGCGTTAGAAATGTCTCAGAACAGTGAAAGATTAAGCTGGACATTTGAAGAAGTAGATGCTAAGCTTAAGAATATCATGGTTAATATCTTCCACAACTTAGATGACGCTGCTAAGCGTTATGGAAAAGATGGCGATTATGTTGCAGGTGCAAACATTGCTGGATTTGAAAAGGTTGCAGATGCTATGTTAGCGCAAGGTGTTTGCTAATTAGATAAATACTTATATTATATCATATCCAAAGCCCCAGTATTTCACGGAACTGGGGCTTTTTTTAAAATTGTCGCACATTTCAGAAAACTTTTATAAAAAGGCGGTATTTTAAGGTCGTTAGTTACAAGTGAGTTACAAGTGAGACACAGGTGAGACACACGAAAAAGCATAAAAAAGAGCCATTATTAATAGATATTATGAGAAACTCGTTGGCAGCAGATCAACAGCCTCAACAAGTTCTTCTAAAGTTTTTTCTGTATACACATCTCTAGTAACATCTGAACGACCGCCAGTCTTAAAAGCAGTGCCAGAATTATTAGCAAGTGCATGTCCCATAATTAATTTCTTACATGTTTCGTTCATGCCAGCGTTATCTGCCAACGCTGCGAAAGTGTACCTGCAATCGTGCGGAGCATGACTTAAATTAAGTCTTTGCATACAAGTATTCCAATTGCTATTATGATAAACTGCTCTAGTATATTTATTCCCATATTTGTTTGTAATGAGATAGTTACGCTTTTGAGAAAGCCGATATTCTATAAGTGGCACGATTGATTTATGGATTGGTATAATTCGGTTCTTTCCTGCCTCTGTTTTGACACCGCCAATCATATAGCGCTCTTTTAAATGTACGTCTTCGGATTTGATTTCAAGAAGTTCTACAGGTCTGCATCCAGTATAAATATATATAAGAACAATATCTACATTGTTTATGGTCCATAAATTATCCCAAAGAAATTTAATTTCTTTATCTGTAAAACGCGTATGAATAGGCGTAGCGCTGTCTGTATGCTCAAAAACGAGGTGCTGTGTAATATCGGTATCAACATATTCGTTTGCTACAGCGTATCCCCACATGCCCCTCACAACGGCTCGCATACTTCCAATCGTTGAACGACTCTTTGAACTTTTAGCAGAAAAACATTCTTGCAAATCCTGCGCACGAATTGTAATAAATTTTTTATCATGCAGTTCAGAAAAAAAGTTATAGGCAATAGTGTAGTTCTTCCAGGTAGATGCTCCAGGTTTGTTTTTAAGAGAATTTTTGTGTCGCTTCCATTTTTCGAACATTTCCGCAAAAGTAGGAGATTCGGAATATTTCAAGTGTTCTTTTACAACGGCACCATTATTTCGTTCGGCAAGATAGGTAAGTGCCTGCTCTCGTTTTTGGAAATAACCAACGTATCGTTGCTTTCGTTTTACGGTACCGTCAGGCTGTTTTTCTAAGTAAGAGATTTTAACAGCAAAAGGTTTTCTTCTATTTCCGGATAGCTTTACAACGCTTCCGTATCCATTAGGTAGTTTCATTAGTATCATCCTTTCATTAAAAAAGAGTATAAAAAATACACCCTAGCTATTTTTTAGGATGCATGGTATAATTTACCTGTTTGGAGTAGGTTATATCATGCAACCATGTTGCTAAGTAATCTATGTTATCGCCTCTGTTGGTAGCAGGGGCGTTTTTTGTTTTAAAGTTTGCACTAGCGCAACTTTGGAAATTAAATATATTGAAAAGATTGCGGAGCTTTTTTTACACCGATTTCAATTAGTTTTTTTGGTTGTTCGTATTTAATTATATTTTTTAGTTTATATGCTACTGCCTGATCGCTATTGTGAAAATATTGGTCAAAAAAGCTCTTTTTTATTCCTGATCTATTTTCTGTCATTTTCCATATTTTGTCTGGTTTGCCAATAAGAATATCTTCAACATCTGCTTCTCCAACAACCATCATTACAGGCGTTGTGGAATAAATAATAATTTTATCTACATGACGTTTACAAGCTTTTTTTCTAAATTCATAGAGCTTATTTCCGTTCATAATATTTTCTACATGTTCTGGATTTATCGACAATAATATTGAACACATAATATTCGCCTCCGTTTTATCTTTTTTCTTTAGTATACATAGTTTTTAGATAGATTGCAATTGAAATCGAACATTAGTTTACCTTTACTTTATGAGATTAGATACCCCGCTTTTTTTGCATATATTTAAGAATTGTTCATCGTTTAATTGAAAAAATCCCCAATAATTAGATCTCCTTAGTCCAATTTCTTGTATTAGGTCATGCCGGATGATTCTTTGTTTAAATGCTGCATTATATGTAAGTTTTATTGTTTTACATTCGCCTCGGTCGTACCAAATTTTCAGGTCTGCTTTATCGAAAACACTATATTGGCTTGCATATGTATAGAAATCTTCAAAGGAGTCAAATTCACTTTGCAATTTTACTTCATCAACGACACACACAGAAGTTGCAACAGCAGAATACTCTGCAGATTTTCCGTATTCTGCCGTCCTATACAGAACAACAATATCTCCATGCTTAAGGTTTTCCACATTTCTCATGGAGCAGACATATATTTTATAGATAGAATTTGTATATGACACATCTTTTATGATGCTTTTGTCTTCTGTTTTCAAAATAGAATCAGGAAACATGATGGAGTGATATTGAGGATATACGCCTAATAGGTATTTTCTTGTATCGTTGATAGAGATAGCAGGAAAATCTTTTTTGATATTTCCTGTTATTGAATGCATATCTTTTATATATACATTTTCTTTTCCTTTTTTTCCACGCAATTCAAACCCGAATGTTTCAACTAGGTTTATCAAATTGGTATGACGGGGGAAAATAGTGACATAACATACATCGACATTTTCGGTGATAGCATAATCCAAAATTGATTTTATACATTGTTCACCTAACTTTGTTCCGTGCGCATTGATTTTGAATGTTCCTACTTTAAGAATTTTATCAGCATAAATTATTGGAGATACATCATTCACTTTATCGTATTCTATTTTAAGATATAAAAAGCCGATAATGTGATCCTCATCATCATATTGGACAAAAACATCTTCATCGTGTTTTCCGTTAAACCATTTATCAAATCCTGGATAATCATTTCTTAGGGATTGAAAGAAAGGATCTTTTAAATTTACATTTCCAAAGGTTTTTAAGGTCATATTATTCATATTTTATCTCTCCTTACTATAAATGTAATGTTACTTATGTGCTTAACCCTCTTTTAGTGTGTAACTTATTTCAGTTTATTTTTGATTTCGCCAAGAGTAGATAAAATTGCGTAAACAATTAAAGTGCCAAATGCACCAGAACAAAAAATGATAGCTGTAGTAACAAAGTTTCTATTTTCTTCATATAAAATTTTTTCTGTAAACGTATCATAATTTTGCTCAACATCGATTCCAAAACGATAAGCCAAATAAATAGAACCAATAATACCAAAAACGAGAACGATAATTCCTAAAACACTACATAAGTTCCAAGTGTTTGTGCCAGAAACACTTGAGCTAACAGGAGTCCCGCAATCAGAACACACAGTTTCGTTAGGTTCTAGCATCTTACCACACTTATCACAAAAAATTTTACCGTCTTTAATCATAAAAAATTCCCCCTTATACTTACATTTAATGTTTCTATTATTCTCTGCAACGCTACTAATAATGTTTACAGATTTTTCTTTTGTTTTCTCTTTGTATTTCGTTTACCTCCTATATGAATATAATAACATACATAAAAAGGAAAGAAAAGCATAGAAATATCGAAAAAGAAAAAAATAATGTTATGATTTAGCGACAGTATATATAGTTTTTAGAGTTAATGAATAACATGCTTTGATTACACTCCCTTTTTTGTCAGGTAGAAGATATTTAGAAAAAATAAATAATTTGCAAATTCTCCGTAGATAATAAAAATAAAAAAAGGAGAAATAGTAAGATGAAAATATTAACCTGGCAGGCTAGGCGAAACAAAAAAATAACACTAATAAAATTATCAGAGGTATCTGGCATAAGTAAAAGCACACTAAACAATATTGAGAACGAGAGAGTATCTCCGACAATGAAGCAAATGGAAGCTATTGCAAAGGCACTAAACATGCGAATAACCGAGCTGTTCGATAGTGATTATAAATAATTTTTTAAAAAAATTTCCAAGATATTGGAAATCGTATCGCTTTCAAACACAACCCTTTGAAATAGTGGTATAATATTTTTATACAATGATTACATCAAGGAGGATTGAATAAATGAAAGAAAAAATTATCGAAATGATAAGAGATATACAAGAAGAAAAATACATAAAATATCTATATACTCTTGTCGCGGAAATGCTTAATAATCGCAATTAACATTGTTTTGCCGGAGAGGTTGTGACTTGCTCCGGCATTATTCGTTTTTTGATAAAAATATAAAAACACTATCAATCTAAATTATCTTTTTCGTTGCTTATTTTACACAATTCTTTTGCTTTTCTCTCTAAAAATTCCCATTCTTCAATTGTTAAGTTAGCCAACATAGAAACAAATCTGTTTTTAAAAGAATCACTTTCTTCGCTTAATAACTGTTTTGTCAATTTCGCAATATCGGCATTGCGATCCGTTGGCAAGAACATATCGCCAACACCATTTCTTAGCCAATCTTCGCTAACATTAAATTCTCGGCATATAAGAGAAACAACAGCAGTGCTAGGCATATTTGCTTCTGTTTCGTATTTAGCTACGGTATTTCTTTTGCTTCCGATTCTGTCTGCAAATTCTTGTTGTGTTAAATCTAAAGCTTTTCGCAATTTTTTTAATCGTTCGTTCACGGATGCAGCACCTCCTTTCTTAAAAAGAAGAATACATCAAAACCGCTAGAAAGTCAATATAAAATGTGATTTAAGCAACAAAAAGTGAAAATATCACAAAAATATGTTGACAAATGTCCTAAAAGGCTTTATGATTGTCCTATAGGCAACATCAAGTTGTGAAAAAGCATGAAAAGAAGGTGAATTTTATGTCTGAAAAAGAAAAGCGAATTATTGAAACATTTGCTTTAATCATTCCAAAACTTTCGGAAAGCGATAAAAGCTACCTGTTAGGACTAGGCGAAGGAATGGCTATTAAAGCTAATACACAAGAAAAAGGATAATGAAAAAGTGACAACTTAATAGAAAGGAGAGTGAGAAGAATGAGCAAAATAAAGAATTGTCCATTTTGTGGAGAAAGAGCGATAACCAAAAATGTAAAAGATAATGTTTGGATAATTGGTTGCGACACATTGATTACAAATGGAACAGAAGCAAGATTGTGCATTGGCAATATTGCACATGTTTTAGGCACCTTCGAAACAGAAGAAGAGGCGATAAAAGTTTGGAATTCAAGAAAATAGCGAGGTGAGAAAAATGGGGACGGATAGAGTTTCAGTAAAAACAGCAGCAACCGAACTAAATATGTCGCAGGACTGCATAAGATATTTGATGCGTGAAGGAAAAATAGATTTAGGACACGCTGTACTTCAAAAAGGCGGAAAAAGATGGTATTACATCATATTCAGAGGCTTGCTTGATAAAGAAAAAGACAGAATTGCAAACGGAAAATGTGATTGGAATTAGTAGAGTAACTCAATAAAAGACAACTATCCTCATAAACAAGGCATCCTGCCAACACTCATGTTTTGAAAAAAATGCGCACATTTTAAAATTACTCCTTTCTTAAAGATTTTATAATTGTCTATTACATTGTATTTTTACGGCAGGGTGCTTTGTTTATGGGGATAGAACCAACACATTAAAAAAGAAGGTGAAATAAAAATGTTGAAAGCTATGTACATATTGTTTGCCATTATGGCGGTAGTTCTGTGGCAGGCATGGAAATAAAATAACTTCATCTGCCTCTATTGCCAAGGCACTCTACTAGAAAAGCATTCTATGTTAAAACCCTTCCTTACATTTGTATTTTTTTGAATAGATAGTAGGGTGCTTTGGCAGTAGAGGCAGAGATTGGAAGTTGCACTGGGCAACGGAAAGGAGAGAAAAGTGATGAATTTAGAAGCAATAACATTAGAAGATTGTATTAGACGTTTTATGTTGGAAGGAACAGAAACAATTATTAAGGCAGGACATGTTGTAGGATTTTCGTGCAGTAGAGAGGAATGAAATCTTGATTTCAAAGAATGAATGTAAGGCGCTACTTAATGACTGGGATAAGACTACAAAGAAAATAAGACACCAAGCAGAGCTGAAAGAGACTGGACCAATCTCAAACTCTAAATTAGCAAAATACTTAACAGAGGAACTTGAGAAATATTTGGATATTGATGCAGAACGCATCAACAACATTTTGATGAAAGCAATCATTGATTTAAGAAGGAAAGGGAGGTTATGACAACAGACGAGCTAAGAGAAAAGGCGTGGACTTTTCATGGTCCAAAGCCACCGAATGATGCGAAGAAGGTGGCAGAAGAAGTGCGACATGGAGAACTTTATGAGTATTACATGGATCAAAATGGAAATGTGTATTTTGAAACAGAAACAGAAAAGGTATGGAGAGAAAAGATAACAGCGTGGGAAAGACAAAAAAAGAAGCATTAGGCGGGGACCAAATGCTTCTTGCTTTAAGTCAAATACTGACTAAAAACTATATTTCAATTATACATTGATATAAGAAAAAAGTCAATAAGGCGGGGATAAAGGCCCCGTTGGGAACATTCTTAGTATATTAAAGTTACGACATATTTTAGAAAGGCGGGGATCAGATGAAGAAAAGAAGATATAAATACAAAAGAGATATATATAAGTTTTCCAATTCAAAAGAGTATGAATATACAGCACTCTATAATTATGGCGCCAAAGGAGAGCGAAGAGAAAAAAGAAAGAAGCCAACACCAGAACAAATGGCTAAACAAAATCAAAGGAATAGAGAAAATAAAATGCGCAGACTGCTAAAGAAGAATTTCAAGCGAGGTGATTGGTGGATCACCTTGAAATATCCGCAGGGTACAAGAAAAAATATGGAAGAGGTACGAGAAGATTTAAGAAAATTTATCAGAAATGTATCAGCCGCGTACAAGAGAAGAGAAAATCAATTCAAATGGGTATATCGAATCGAAGTCGGTGAGCAGGGTGGAGTACATATTCACATGGTTTGTAATCGGATTCCGGATAGTGATTTGATTATAACAAAGAGATGGGAAAAGTATGGAACTATAAATTACCAGCACATTTATGAAAAAGGCGGTATGAAGCGGTTAGCAAATTATATAGTAAAGCAACCAACAGAAGAGATATACGAGCAGCTTAGCTTATTTCCCAGAGGAAGAGAGGAAACATCTGATAAAGTATTCCTCTTCGAAAAATTTAATCCGGCCAAAGCCAGAACGAAAGAAGTTAAAGAATATACCAAAAGGATTGCTTACGGGAGAGCCTGTAGCTACTGAAGGATATTATATTGACAAAGAATCGATTGTGTACGGTGTAAATCCTGTCACAGGAAAGCCATATTTGCATTACATTGAATACAGAACAGGATACGGAGAGGATGAAGATGATTGGAACAAGTAAACGTTTACACGCACAGTAATCTAAAAGGATTTAAAAAAGGCAGCGGAACGATACAATACGCACTGACTATTAAAAGGGAAGGAACTATACATGTGCTGGACGGGTATCGCGAAGTTACGAATATAACGGAAAATAAATCTGAACTAATTGCGTTAATTGAAGCGTTAAAACGAATGAACCGAC
>OGOP01000190.1_pt1 | contig 58991 bp, 53 predicted proteins | sample 1552591 | NCBI WGS metagenome assembly OGOP01 (sample SAMEA2580120, study PRJEB22360) | human gut metagenome | biome: human gut; feature: human-associated habitat; material: faeces | place: Denmark | collected 2008/2010 | reverse complement strand
CTTTAGCATTTGGTATGGATAAAGAAGATCAAGACCAAAAAATAATGGTATACGATTTAGGTGGTGGAACATTCGATGTTTCTATACTTGATATCGGTGATGGTGTGTTCGAAGTTCTTGCTACAAATGGTAATACACACTTAGGTGGAGATGACTTTGACCAAAGAATTATAGATTACTTAATATCAGAATTCAAAAAATCAAATGGAATAGATTTATCAACAGATAAAATGGCTATGCAACGTCTAAAAGAAGCTGCTGAAAAAGCTAAAATAGAGCTTTCTGGAATGCAACAAACACAAATCAACTTGCCATTCATTACAGCAGATGCTCAAGGACCAAAACACTTAGATGTAACATTAACAAGAGCTAAATTCGAAGAATTAATCAGAGATTTAGTTGATGCTACAAGAGTACCAGTAGAGCAAGCTATGAAAGATGCAGGAGTTACATCTGCAGATATTCATAAAGTATTATTAGTTGGTGGTTCAACAAGAGTTCCTTGTGTACAAGAAGAAGTTAAGAAAATAACAGGAAAAGACCCAGATAAAGGAATAAACCCAGATGAATGTGTTGCAATAGGTGCATCAATTCAAGGTGGTGTATTATCAGGAGATGTTAAAGACTTAGTATTACTAGATGTAACACCATTATCATTAGGTATTGAAACATATGGTGGTGTATTCACAAAATTAATCGAAAGAAATACAACAATACCAACAAAGAAATCACAAATATTCTCAACAGCAGCAGATGGTCAAACATCAGTTGAAGTACATGTATTACAAGGTGAACGTGAAATGGCTGCATACAACAAAACATTAGGAAGATTCCAATTAACAGGAATTCCAGCAGCACCAAGAGGAGTTCCACAAATTGAGGTTACATTTGATATAGATGCTAACGGTATAGTTCACGTATCTGCAAAAGATATGGCAACAGGAAACGAGCAAAAAGTTTCTATTACAGCTTCAACAAACTTAACAGATGAAGATATAGACAAAGCTGTTAAAGACGCAGAAGCACATGCTGCAGAAGATAAAAAGAAGAAAGACGAAATAGAAGCTAGAAACGAAGCTGAAAGCTTAATGTACAACTGCCAAAAGACAGTAGATGAATTAGGTGACAAGATAAGCGGAGAAGAAAAAGCAAAAGCTACAACAGAAATAGAGAACGTAAAGAAAGCTCTTGAAGGTTCTGATATTGATAAAATAAAAGAAGCCACAGAGAAATTAAAACAAGCTTTCTATGCAATGTCTGAAAAACTATATGCACAAGCAAATCCAAACGGAGCTGCAGGTGCCGGAGCAAATGCAGGCGCAGGTGCTGGACCACAAACAGACGCAAATGGAAATGTATACAATGCAGATTACAAAGTAGAAGACGACAAAAAAGACGAAAACAAATAATAAAAATCGCCCAATAGAGACGCCCCTTTTTGGGCGATTTTCTAAATATTTTTCGTTAATAGATTTCGTTACTGATTAATGCAATCTAGACGTAAAATTTAGAAAAGGATAATTGTAGAAAAGGAGAAAGCAATGGCTGAAAAGAAGGATTATTATGAAGTCTTAGGTGTTGAAAAAACAGCAACAGATGACGAACTAAAAAAAGCATATAGACGTCTTGCAAAGAAATATCACCCTGATGCTAATCCAGATAATAAAGAAGAAGCAGAAGCAAAATTCAAAGAAGTAAATGAAGCATATGAAGTTTTGTCTAATCCTCAAAAGAGAAAAATGTATGACCAATTTGGAACAGCAGATCCAAGTCAAGGTTTTGGTGGCGCTGGAGGTCCATTTGGTGGAGGAACATATACGTATTCTACATCTGGCTTTGATGGATTTAGTGATATTTTCGGAGACTTAGGTGATTTATTTGGATTCGGAACTGGAAGATCATCAGCTAGAAATCCAAATGCTCCAAGCAAAGGTGCAGATTTGAAATATAGTGTAAACCTTACTTTTGAAGAAGCATATAGTGGAGTAAATAAAGAAATAAATATAACTAGAAATGAAAAATGTCCTACATGTTCTGGTACAGGTGCAAAACCTGGAACACATCCGGAAACATGCTCTATATGTGGAGGAAAAGGTACTGTTACAAAGGTGCAGACTACTCTATTAGGACAAATGAGAGTCCAAACAACATGTTCGAATTGCCATGGAACTGGTAAAGTAATAAAAGATGTTTGTGACACATGTCTTGGAAAAGGAACAGTTAGAAAACAGGCTAAAATAAATCTAAAAATACCTGCTGGAATTGATGATGGTCAAACAGTAGTATTAAGAGGCGAAGGTGAACCAGGAATAAACGGTGGACCAAATGGAGATATATATGTAACAGTAAATTTGAAGAGACACAGCATATTTACAAGAAAAGATGATAATGTATATTGTGACATTCCAATTACATTTACACAAGCAACACTTGGTGCAGAACTAGAAATTCCACTAGTAGACGGAACAAAAACGACATATAGAATACCAGAAGGAACACAGACAGGTACAAAATTCACAATAAAAGACAAAGGATTTGTACACATTAATTCTGGCTATAGAGGAAATTTAATATTCACGGTGCAAGTACAAGTTCCAAAACGTTTGTCTAAAGAACAAAGAGACCTACTTGTAGAACTTGCAAAAACTATGAACGAACAACCTCCAGTAAAAAAGAGAGGAATATTCGGATAATGAATAATTTAGGACGGAGAAGATGTATATTTTTCTCCGTCACTTTTGGTATTTTGGAAGTTCCCTTGCGAGATGAATTATTTTTTGCTATAATGTAAACATAAAATTGTAAAGAGAGGTTTAGTATGTCTAAATTTTTTGTAAAAACAGAACAAATAGAGAACAATAATATAATTATAAATGGTGATGATGTAAATCATATAATAAATGTGTTAAGAATGAAGAAAGGCGACAAAATACAAGTTTGTAACCAGGAGACTGGAGATAATTATAATGCACAGATTACGCAGTATACAAAAAATGAAGTTGATTGTGAAATTATAGAAAGAATAAATAAAACAACAGAATCTAATGTTAATATAACATTATTTCAAGGTCTTCCAAAATTTGAAAAGATGGAATTGATAATTCAAAAAAATACAGAAGTTGGTGTTAAGAGAATTGTTCCAGTGATTATGGAAAGAACAGTTGTTAAAATAGATGAAAAGGTTGCAAGTAAAAAGTTAGAAAGATGGCAAAAAATAGCCGAGATAGCTGCTAAGCAATCAATGAGAGACATTATACCAAATATAGATAACATAACAAAATTAAAAGAAATAGATACAACAGAATATGATGTTGTTTTAGTTGCATATGAGAATGAAGAACATAATAAGCTAAAAGATGAACTTCAGAAATTGAGCAAGAAAATTGAAGGTACTAATTCTAATAACAATGAAGAAAATTTTAATATAGCAATAGTAATTGGTCCAGAAGGTGGAATATCTGAAAAGGAGATAGAGTTGTTAGCCGAAAAAAACGCAAAATTCGTTTCATTAGGAAGAAGAATATTAAGAACTGAAACAGCTGGACTGGTTATGACTGGAAACATATTGTACGAGTTGGAAAAATAATATTAAAATAAGGACTTTTAACCTTGAAATATAAATACCAAATTTGGTATAATTGTTTTGTGGAGGATTTTAGATAATGGCAGAAAATAATATAGAGAAAAATAGTAATATAGATAAAATAAGTCAAGAAAAGTCTGACGAAAATAAATTAACAAAGCAAGAAAAGCCGAAGACCACGAGAGCTACAACGCGTAAAAGCACAACTAAAAAAAGTTCTACAACATCAAATTCTACTGAAAAAAATACTTCCAAATCTACAACGGCTAAGCTTAAAACAAGTAAAGCAACTAAAACCACAGCAAATACAAAGGCGACAAGCAAAAGAACTTCACAAAGCAATTCGAAGAGTAATGGAAAATCTAATACTCAAAAAAGTACTTCAAGTTCAACATCTAAAAAAAGTACTACTAGGAAGGCAACAAAAACAAACAGCTCAAATAAAATAGAAAAATCTAAGACAGTAAAAGAATCAAAAAAAACAGATGACAGAATAAAACAGATAATAAATGAACAATTAAATAATGTTGATAAATTTGAAGAGTTAAAAGAAGTTCCAAACAAAAAGAAGAAAGATAAGAAAAAAATTGACGAAAAACAAATAGCAGAACAGATAGAAACTGCTAAAAAAATGCCAAGAGATGAAAAGAAAAAAATATATAAAAAGGTATTTTCAAATATTCTTTTAGGTATTATTGTTACATTGTATTTTATTGGAATTGGAGTAGGCTTCTTGAATATTGAAGGACCAACATTTATAACAGATTTAAAGGTATTTAGTTTGGCTATTCTTGCAATTGCAATTATATTATTTGAATATGCATATGGAAAAGATGATGACAATACGGCTTTATATGGAATCGAAATGTTATTTGTGGCAATAATGTCATTAGTGCTATTATATACGTGTATATTACACCAAGATAAATTTATAGCAGTTGCAAACATTGTTGCTTGTATTGGAGTATTGTATTATCTTGTGAAATCAATATCAATTTATATTCGTGAAAAATTAAAATGGAAAAAGACAATAAGCGATGTTAAGGAGATTGTTTCGGAAGAATAGTAAATATTGCAATGTAATTATAACTCGATTGGTATATTGAAGGAGGAATATAGTAAGCAATGAAAAGTATGACAGGTTTTGGAAGAGCAAGTTTAGAAAGTAACGGTAAAAACTACATAATAGAAATAAAAACTGTAAACAATAAATATAGTGATATAACTGTAAAATCTCCAAAGAGATTAAGTTTTATAGAAGACAAAATAAGAAAACAAATTGCAAATAAAATTACTAGGGGAAAAGTTGAAGTATCAGTTAGCTTTTTCGATTTTAGTAATAAATCTAAAAATGTTGTTTTAAACAAGGAAATTGCAAAAGAATACATAAAACAGTTAAGAGAAATTGCTGATGAAAACAACTTGTCTGAAAACATTAGTGTAGTAGAGATTGCAAAACTTCCAGATATATTAAATTCAATGGATTCGGACAATGATGAGGAAATTACAAATGAAACTTTACAATGCTTAAATATGGCGTTGGATAGTTTAATAGATATGAGAAAAGCAGAAGGAGAAAATATAAAACAGGATTTACTTATAAGAATAGAAAGAGTTAAAAATCTAGTTGATAAAATAGCCGAAAACTCTAAAGGTATAGTTGAAGAATATGTAAGTAAACTAGAAAAAAGAGTAAAAGAAATTCTAAAAAATGATGTTGTTGATGAAAATAGAATTGCACAAGAAGCGGTAATATATGCAGATAAAACATCAATTGAAGAGGAATTGACACGTTTGAATAGCCATATAGTTCAATTTAAAGAATTAGTAAATAGTGATGGACCAGTTGGAAAGAAACTAGATTTCATGATACAAGAGATGAATAGAGAAACTAACACGATAGGTTCGAAAGCCGGAAGTGGAGAAATAACAAAAGCAGTAATAGATTTAAAGGTGGAATTAGAGGATATAAGAGAGCAAGTTCAAAATATTGAATAAATTAGCTATGATAAGTTAAGAAAATGTAATTTTACAAGTGACAAAGCCCCAAAAACGTGGTATAATAGTAGAAAATTGGAAAGAAGGTAATATAATTATGATGACGAAACCAAGCGTTGCAGAATTACTAGAAAAGGTAGATAATAGATATGAATTAGTAATTGCAACATCAAAAAGAGCTAGACAAATTGCGCAAGGAGCAGAACCATTAGTAAAAACAGATGATGTAGCTCCAGATTCTATAGCAGCAGATGAAATTGATGCTGGAAAGGTGAAGGTATGCTAGTATTATTGTCAGGAGTTTCTGGTGCTGGTAAAGACACTATAAAGAGAGAATTAATAAAAAGAAATTCGAATATAACTTCTTTACCATCATACACAGATAGAGAACCAAGAGAAGGCGAAGTAAACGGAGAAATATATAACTTTATTTCTACACAAGAATTCGAAGAATTGATAAAAAATGGCGATTTATACGAGTATGACGTACACCATAATCATTATTATGGAACATCGAAACATTTATTAAATGAACGCTTAGAAAGTGGAAAAATAATAGTAAAAGATATCGATGTAAATGGAACAGAAAACTTAGTAAAGCTATTAGGAAAAGACACAAAAATAGTTACTATATTTTTACGTGTTCCCAAAGAAGAATTGCATAGAAGATTATTAGAAAGAACACCAGATGCAGATCCAAAGGAAATAACATTACGTCTAAATAGATTCGATTATGAAGAATCTAAAATTGGTGTATATGATTATGTGTTGAAAAATAATGACTTAGAAAAAACAATACAAATAATAACTGCAATAATAGAAAATGAAAGTAAAGCAAAAAACGTAGAATTTTAAAAATAGAAAATGTAAGGAATGGAAGAAATGTTCCATTCTTTTTTTTTGAGAAAATGTTGAAAAAAGCTTTTTGCTATGATAATATAAAGTAAAATCGAACGGAAGGAGAAAAAATATGAAAATACAAAAGGAAAAAAATGGTATTACATTAATTGCACTTGTGGTAACAATAGTTGTATTATTAATTCTTGCAGGAATTAGTATAAACATGACACTAGGAAACAATGGAATAATAACTAAGGCAAAAGAAGCAAGAAATGCTATGACAAATGCAACAACATCAGACAATGAATTCTTAAATAGCCTAGATAATTTTATCGACCAAAGTTTTCGATATGGTGTCAGAATAGAAGGCGATAAACTTATGTTTTATGGTCGAGATGGAGAAGTTTATAATTTGCAATCTGATTATAGTACAGATAAGCTAGAAGTAAAAGATGGGTACGTTTATTTCAAAGAGCCAACACAAGATGATTCTGGCAATACTATAGAAATTTTAGATGGGGGGGCAAATTGGTCTGTACTAACTAATAATAGTGAACCTAATGCTAAATTTTATCAAATATATATAGGGTATAGACCGATTGTTAGCGGAGGATCTTATGTATTTATATATTATGGATATGATAAGGACGGCAATTACATAGGAATGGAAACGGAAGCTCCAGAATAAAAACGAGCTTGAGTTTAAAAATGGAAAATAATGTAAAGTAAAATCGAACGGAAGGAGAAAAAATATGAAAATACAAATGGGAAAGAATGGTATCACATTAATCGCGCTTGTGGTAACAGTGGTTATCTTATTAATATTAGCAGGAATAAGTATTAATTTAGTATTAGGAAATAAGGGAATTGTAAATAGAGCAAAAGATGCAAAGGAAAAGACTGAATATGCGCAGGAGAGCGAAAAGGTACAGTATGCTGTTGTTGATGCATTAGATGGAAAAACAACTACTATACAAACTGAAAAACTTAAAGAGGCATTAAAGAATGAATTTAATTTATCAGATACAGAAATAAATAATAGATTAGAAATAAAATCTGATAATGGACCATGGATCTACAATGGTGATAAAGGAAAACATGAAATAGATGAAAATGGCAGTATAAGTAAAAAACTGGAAAGTGGCTTATATGACTTAGATGATAACCAAATTTATGACTGGAATGAGTTATTAAAAAAAGGATATATTACTGTAACCGATGGAGTATTAACAACGGGATATAAATATAGTAAAAATCCAAATGAAAATAACTTAGTTGGAAAATTAGTAATAGATGATTCTGTAACAGAAATTGGAGAGGAAGGTTTAGGAGGCCTTACAAAATTAGAAAAAATTGTATTGCCAGAGGGCATTATATTAAATACTGATGCTATGGAAAATACAGGAATAAGAAGTATAGGTCCGAAAGGAAGCGGGGCATCAGTTGAGCTTCCTAGAAGCATTAAAGAGATACCAAGTTATACGTTTGAAAAGTGTGAAAAATTGACATATGGAGTATTAAATGATAATATTGATAAAATAAATAGATATGCATTTAGTAGATGCGAAAACCTTGAAATTCAAGTGTCGAGTAATATAAAAAATATATCGGATTATTCATTCAATAATGTAAAAGTTGTATGCTATACTGGAGAAATATCAACGAAATATTGGGGAAGCTATAATATACATAAATTTGACACTACAGGTACATGTGAAATCTGTAAGTATCATAAAGACATTGAATTAAGTGGAACAGAGATTACATTAAACAACGAAAATGCTTATATAGTTGGATATCAAAAAAACATAACAGAAGACTTAAATATACCTGAAAAGGTTGAAATTAATGGAAAAGAATATACTATAGTTGGAATAGCAAACAGTACATTTAAATCAGATAAAAAAATAAAAAAAGTTACAATACCTAACACAGTAATGACAATAGGTGGATGGGTACTAAGTGATTGTGAACAATTGGAAGAGGTTTATATTTCAGAGAACACAACAGATATAAAAAATGGCTTTTTATACAGTTGCAGCAATTTAAAAAGAATAGATATAGCAGATAATAATCCTAGATATATGGATATTGATGGAGTTTGCTATTCGAAAGATGGGAAAATATTAATAGTATATCCAAGCGGAAAAGATTGTACAAATTTTTCGATTCCAAATGCAGTTGAGGAGTTAGGAAATATATGTTTTACTGAAACAAATATAAATAATATAGAAATATCGTCACAGATAAAGAAATTTGGAGAAAAAATTTTTGCAAATTGTACAAGCTTGAAATCAGTAATCTTTAATGCTTCTGTGGAAGAAATTCCTAGAGGTTTATGTATAGGTTGTAAAAACCTAGAAAAATTTACAATGACAGATAGCATAAGAGTTATAAAAAATAGTGTTTTTGAAGACTGTTATAATTTACAGAATGTAAAATTATCAAATAATATTGAAGAAATTGAAGGTTGGGCATTCTCTAGTTGCTATAATCTAAAAAGTATTACATTGCCAGCTTCGTTATCTGAAATAGGATGGTGTACTTTTGAAAATACAGGAATGAATATAAATTTTCAAAATTACTTAAACTTAAAGGTTGTTGGAAACAATTCTTTACCAGGTTGCAGTGTGGCAAACGATACAATAAAACAATATATATTGTCAATTAATAGCACTGCTTTTGATTGGTTTCAGGGAGGCACAGCTAGTATAAGCCAGGGATATACATTTGAGATATAAATTTTCAAAGAAGTTTAAAAATTACAGATAGTTTGATATTATATAGAAGCCCAGTATGTTTGCAACATGCTGGGGTTTATTCAATTAATGAACGAAAAACTTTAAAATTATTGCGAATCTTGGAAAAAAATTATATAATCTTACTATAGGAAAAGGAGCAATCATGATAGCAGAAGTTATTATAAACAGCAATGTTAAGAATTTGAATAGAAAATTTGATTATATTATCCCAGAAGAGCTTGAAGCGCAGGCTATTGTGGGAGCTAGAGTTTTGTTGCCTTTTGGAAATAAGAAAGAACTCGAAGAAGGTTATATTGTTGGAATCAAAGAGACTTCTGAGTATTTAGATAAATTAAAGAGTATTGCTCAAATTGAGAGCAAGTTACATTTAAGTGATGAGAAAATTGAGCTTGCAAAGTGGATGGCTCATAGATATTTCTGCAATATATCAGATTGTATGAAGCTAATGTTGCCACCTGGAACAACTGCAAAGGTCATGTCTAATAGAGTAAATGATAAGACACAAAATTTTGTATATTTAACAAAAGAAGCGGACGAAATTGAGGCAGATATAGAGAGTAAAAAGTTGAAATCTGAGAAACAGATTAGAGCCCTAAAATTCTTAATTGAGAATGTTGAAAATGAAATATTAAGTACAGATTTGCAGATGTTTGCAGATGTAACGAATGCTGTTTTAAAAACTCTTGAAAAGAATGGTTATATTGAAATTGTAGAAAAAGAGGTAGAGAGAAATCCATTTATACATAAAGTTATAGAAAAGAGTCAGGATTTGGTATTAAATCTAGAACAACAAGATGCTTTTGATAAAATAAATGCTTCTTTGCAATTTGATGAATATGATGAATTTTTGCTATTTGGTGTTACTGGTTCTGGAAAAACAGAAATTTATATTAGACTCATAGAAGAGGCGTTGAAACTTGGGAAAGACAGCATTATGCTAGTTCCGGAAATTTCGCTTACTCCACAGACTGTGGATAGATTTTTGAGTAGATTTGGTGAAGAAAAAATAGCGGTTTTACATAGCAAATTATCAGTTGGTGAAAGATATGACCAATGGAAAAAGATTGAGCGTGGAGATGCCAAAATTGTAATAGGAGCAAGGTCTGCAATTTTTGCACCGGTCCAAAATTTAGGTTTAATCATAATTGATGAGGAGCATGACGATTCATATAAGTCTGAAATGAGTCCTCGCTACAGTGCAAAAGAGATTGCAAGTTACTTAGGAAAACAGCATAATGTACCAGTAGTTCTTGGAAGTGCTACTCCAGATATGACAACATATAACGATGCTATAAATGGAAAGAAAGAATTGCTGGAATTAACCAAAAGGGCTAATAATGCAAGCCTTCCTGATATAGAAATTGTAGATTTACGCCATGAACTTGCAAGTGGAAATAAAACAATGGTTAGTCAAAAATTACATGACGAGATTGAAGAAAATTTAAAAAATAAGAAGCAGACAATTTTATTCTTAAATAGAAGAGGATTTGCTACTTTCATAATGTGTAGAGATTGTGGATATACTGCTAAATGTAAGAATTGTGATATCACTCTTACATATCATTTGAAGGAAAATAAATTAAAGTGCCACTATTGTGGTTACGAGACAAAGGCACTTACAGTATGCCCAGAATGTGGAGGCAAGAATATTAGGTATTTCGGAACTGGAACACAGAAACTAGAAGAGCAGATAAAAACAATGTTTCCAGATGCAACAACAATCAGAATGGACATAGATACAGTAACAAAGAAAAATTCACACGAAGATATTTTAAATAGCTTCAAAAAAGATGGAATAGATATACTTATTGGAACTCAAATGGTTGTAAAGGGTCATGATTTCCCAAATGTAACTCTTGTTGGAGTAATTGCGGCAGATAGTAGTCTAAATATAGACGATTATAGAGCTCACGAGCGTACTTTTCAAACTCTTACGCAAGTTGCCGGTCGTGCTGGAAGAGGAAAAGACAAAGGAAGAGTAATAATCCAAACTTACAATCCGGACGCATTTTGCATTCAATATTCTCAAAAACAAGATTACAAATTATTCTATGATACAGAAATACACCTAAGAAAACAGTTGAGATATCCGCCTTTCTGTGATATAATATTAATTGGAGTTTCGAGTAAATCATATAAAGAATTGGAAGAAACTTCGAATAAAATATATGAAAGTTTGAAGGCAAAAATACATACGGAAAAATTGCAAATATTATTGTACAAGCCAGTGCCTGCACCAATTGATAGAATAAAAAATAAATTCAGGTGGAGAATAATAGTAAAATGTATTATAGGGGAGCAAATAATAAATGCGATAGATGATACTGTAAAAAATGCTGGAAATAGAAATACAAAAAATGATACTAGAGTAGTCGTAGATGTAAATCCAAGTAATATGCTGTAAATTCATAATGGAAGAAAGGAGCAAATAAGATGGCAATAAGAGAAATAAGATTATCAAATGATGAAATTCTAAGAAAGACTTCAAGAGATGTTGAAAATGTTGATGATAGAATAAGAGAATTGTTAGATGATATGGTTGAAACCATGCATAAATATAATGGAGTTGGACTAGCTGGCCCACAAGTTGGAGTACTTAAAAGAATAATTGTTATAGATTTATATGATGGCGAAGAGCCACTAAAACTTGTAAACCCTAAAATTATTAAGGCAAAGGGAGAACAAGAAGTTGATGAGGGATGCTTAAGCTTTCCAAACGAGTATGCTAAAGTAATAAGACCTAAAGAGGTTGTTGTTGAAGCTTTAAACGAAGAAGGAAAGAAAGTTAAAATTGTTGGAAAAGATTTATTAGCTCAAGCTTTAGCTCATGAAATAGACCATTTGAATGGAATTTTGTTTGTAGATAACATGATTCCAGGAACATTAGAATATATTAGCCCAGAGGACAACAAGTAAATTACAGTTGACTAGAATAATGCTACTAATTTGAGTAAACCAAGTTAGTAGCTTAATAATTAGGAATATGTAGGAAGGAAAAGTAAAATATGAGAATATTATTTATGGGAACACCAGATTTTGCATTAGAGTCACTTAAGGCTTTATATGATGCAAAATATGATATAATTGGGGTTGTTACAAATGTAGATAAACCAAAGGGAAGAGGCATGAAGATGGTAGCTTCTCCCGTAAAAGAATATGCAATAGAGAAAAATTTGCAAGTTTATCAACCTGTAAAAGTTAGAAATAATCCGGGATTTTTAGATGGAGTAAAGAAGTTAAACCCAGATTTAATTTGTGTTGTGGCATATGGAAAAATCTTGCCACAGGAATTATTAGATGTTCCAAAGTATGGTTGTGTAAACGTTCATGGCTCATTATTGCCAGAATACAGAGGTGCTGCACCAATCCAATGGTCTGTTCTAAACGGAGACAGAAAAACCGGTGTGACTACTATGTTTATGAATGCTGGAATGGATACAGGAGACATGATACTAAAAGAAGAAGTAGAAATCGGAGAAGATGAAACGACTGGTGAATTGTGGGATAGATTAAAAATGATAGGTGCAAAACTTCTAATAAAAACAGTAAAAGAGATTGAGAATGGAACAGCAACAAGAACTAAACAACCAGAAGAAGGAACTATGGCTCCAATGCTATCTAAAGAAATGGCGAAAATAGACTGGGAAAACAAGAATGCAAAAGAGATAAAAAATCTTGTAAGAGGGTTAAACCCAATAATGGGAGCATACACTTTTTTAGACGGCAAAAAGATAAAATTCTGGAAAGTACAAACATTAACAGAAAATGAATTACTAGAAAAATTTCAAGAATTAGCAGAATACAAATATCACTTAGATAAGATGCAGGCTGGAACTGTGCTATTTTCAGACGATAAGAAAGGCTTGTTCATAAAAGCAAATGATGGAATATTGCAAGTACTTGAAATACAAGGAGAAAACTCAAAAAGAATGGCAGTGGGAGATTTCCTAAGAGGAAATCCGGTGGAAGCTGGAAAAATATTCGAGTAAATTAGTTGAAAAAATAAGAGGAAAATTTTAAAATTCCTCTTGTTTTTGTTTATTTAAAACTTACGACTGTTACGCCCATTTCACCTTCTCCATAGGTTCCCATTCTATAACTTTTTACATGAGGGTTCTTCTTTAGAAAACTATGAATTCCGTCGCGTAGACGTCCTGTTCCTTTTCCATGTACTATTCTAGCAGTTTCTAGATTTGCCATGTAGCAATCGTCTAAATATTTATCCACAATAGGAAGTGCTTGGTCAACGGTTAATCCGATTACGTTGATCTCTGGAGCTACATTTTGGGCTTTATTGTTTGAAAATGTAACATTGCTATGTTTATGTGCACTACCAGATGGTTTTGAGCTAGATTCTTTTGAAGCATTCAATAATAATAAATCGGATAGTTTAACATTTGTTGTTAAGGCTCCAATCTGAACACGTACTTCATTCGACCTGTTTGGAAGCGAAAGAACCGTTCCTTTAGCATTGAAGTTTTTGCACATTACTTCCATGCCAACTGTGATATCTGCCGATGACAAAGTCTTGAAATTGCTTGCTGAATTATCGGTTTCAATACTTGAAAGTTTATCTATTGATGAGTTTAATTTGTTTCTTAAGGCATTTGCACTTTTAGTGTTAGTAGCTTCTTTGTTTAATTCACGTATTATTTCATTTGCCTCATCTTTAGCATCTAACAGAATTTCTCTTGCTTTTTGTTTTGCATCAGAAACAATGCTTTCTGCTTCTTGTGTCAATTTTGAGTTGTCTCTTTCTAATGATTTTCTTAAAAGCTCTACTTGACTAGAATTTTTTCTGATTCTTTCTTTTTCCTCTTCAATAGCTAATTTATCATCATAAATGTTTTTCAATAATGTTTCTATGTTGATATCATCATCTTTCTGGAAAGATTTTGCTCTGTCTAATATTTCGTCAGACAAGCCTAATTTTTTGCTAATCGCAAAAGCGTTACTCTTTCCGGGAATACCAATCAATAACTTGTAAGTAGGACGAAGATGTTCTACATCAAAATCAGAACTTGCATTTTCGAATCCATCGTGTGTTAAGGCATATTTCTTTAATTCTGGGTAGTGAGTTGTACAAATAGTTAAGGCTCCAAGAACGTGTAAATGTTCTAAGATGCTTATAGCTAAACTTGCTCCCTCAACAGGATCTGTACCAGAACCAAGTTCGTCTAATAAAACTAAGCTTGATGAAGTTGCTTCTTTTAAAACTTCTATTATATTTACCATGTGAGACGAGAATGTACTTAAAGATTCCTGAATACTTTGCTCATCACCGATATCCGCGAAAACATTATCGAATACGAATATACTGCTGTTTTCTCTTGCGGGAATAAGAATTCCACTACATGCCATCAGGCAGAACAAACCAACAGTTTTTAGGGTAACAGTTTTTCCACCAGTGTTAGGACCTGTAATCAATAATGAAGTATAATTACTACCTAACGAAATATCAATTGGAACAACTACTTCAGGACTTATTAGAGGGTGCCTTGCTCCATATAAATTAATTTCTTTCTTATCATTTATCAGCGGACAAATTCCATTGATTTTCTTAGAATATTTTGCTTTAGCAAATATAAAATCAATTTGACCAATTGCTCCTAATGTTGTCTTTATCTTACTTGCAATAGGGAACAATGATAATGATAAATTTTTTAGGATTTTCTCAATTTCGATTGATTCCTCTGCTTTAATTCCATTAATTTTATTATTAAGCTCGAATATAGAAGAAGGCTCAATATAAACAGTAGAACCACTTGCAGATATATCTAGTATTGCACCAGAAATGCTATCTTTATATTCTTCTTTTACAGGAATAACGAACCTATCATTTCTAATAGTAATAATCGAATCCATTAAATATTTAGAATATGAAGACGAGTGAATAAAATTAGACAACTTATCACGTACATCCTGCTCTAGTTTGCGCTTGTTTCTACGTAAAGCTGACAATGTTTTTGACGCATCATCTGCGATTGTATATTCATCGATTATGGAATTTAGAATATTTTTTTCTATCGTCTCATTATAATAAAGCATAGAAAAGTAGTCTTCCAAAAGCGCAAAATCAGACAAATCAAAAGAATCATCAGCAAAAAAATAATCATGCAAAAATCTAGATGTTTGTAATATATGAGCTACATCTAACAAAGCCTTAGCAGACAATGAATTATAGCTTTCTAAATTTTTTATCCAAATATCAATATTTGTAATATTAGAAATTGGTGGCTCTCCTTTTCTATAAAGCAGAGTCTGAGCTGTACTGGTTTCTTCTAGCTTCATTTTTACTAAATCTTTATTATTTAATGGCATAAGCTTAGAAACAAAGGATTTTCCAATATACGTAGTGCAATAATTAGACACTAAATCTAAAATTTTATTATATTCTAATTTATTTAAATATTTTTCTATCATTATAAAACTCCTAAATAAAACTTGTATAATTATAACACGGAATAGGCTGAATGACAACAAGGCAATATTTGAAAATTTTAGACTTAATAAGGAAAAACTCTTGTAAAAAATCGAATTAATTGGTATACTATAGAAGAACGGTTAAATAGAAAACTATTTAATAAAATTAAAATATATGGAGGTACCATTATGGAAAAAGATGAAAATGTAAAGGAAAATGAGCAAATAAATGAAAGTGAAATAACAATTGAAAACACAGAAGGAGAAACAAGCAATATTCAAATAGCTGATGATGTTGTTGCAATAATTGCAGGAAAAGCTGTATCAGATGCACCAGGTGTATATGCAATGGCTGGCGGATTTGCTGGTGGAATTTCAGAAGTTTTAAGTGGTAAAAAGAACTTATCAAAAGGAATAAAAGTTGACGTTGGAGAAAAAGAAACAAAAATAGATGTAAACATTATAGTTGAATATGGTTCAAGAATTCCAGATGTTGCATTCGATATTCAAAATAGAGTAAAGACAGCAGTAGAAGGAATGACAGGATTAAAAGTTGTAGCTGTTAATGTACATGTACAAGGTGTAAACACAGAAGCAGCAACAGAAGAAAAAGAAGACAATACAGAAAACGAAGTTAAAGAATAATTAAACTTATATAAGGCACGTTTTTAATCGTGCCTTTAAATAAGTATATGGAGGAAAATAAGATGAAATTTTTAGACAAAATGATACTATGCATATTTTCAGTTTTAATACTATTGATGACGGTAATTTCAAGTGCTTGCATATTTGGATGGATTGATGCTACAGGTTTATATGTGTTTGTAACTAAAGCATTAGCAGACCAAACTACTTGCAATGTTTTGTTAGGCTTAAATGTTGTTCTTATTTTATTTGCAATAAAAGGAATATTTTTTGAATCTCCAACAGAAGAAGAAAAAAGTGTTGGAAATGGAATAATGCTTGAGAATGATGATGGAAAATTATTAGTAACCAAGGAAACAATAACAAGCATTGTAAATTCAGTTGTTGCAGGATTTGAAGGTGTAAAAGATCAACAAACAAAAATAATACTAGATGAAAACAATGATTTATCAATTTTATTAACAATAGCTGTATCAGACCAAGCTGTTATAAAGGATTTAAGTAATAACATTCAAGTACGTGTAAAAGATGCAATAAAAAAATCTTTAGATGTTGAAGTGAAGAGCCTAGATATTAAAGTAAAAGATATGGTAACACCAGCAAAGGATACAAAAGAAGCATAGAAAATTAAAAATACTTAGGTTGTATTTTAGTAAATAGTGAAAGGAATGGAAAAAATTATGAACGATATAAAAAAGTTTCTTAGAACATATGGTGGAGCAATCATTGGAGCATTAATTGCAATATTAATATTATGTACTCGTTTATATGAATTAATTATTTGGATAGTTTTCATATGCTTGGGAATATATATAGGAAATTATGTTCAACACAATAAAACAGAAGTAAAAGATAAATTAAAAAATTTTATAGATAGACTATAGTAAGGGGATTTTAATGGAAGAAATGACTAGAAGAGAGCTTGCTTTTTGCTATATTTATAGCCAAGAAATTCAAAAAGAAAATAGCAAAGCTCAGGTGAAATTATTTTTAGATAGTACAGAAGTAGAAGATGGAAGAACTAGAGAATATGTAAAGAATGTTGCTAATGGAATAAAAGAACATGGCGAAGAAATAACAGAAAAAATAGCAAAAAACCTAAAAACTGGCTGGACTATAGAGAGAATATCTAAAGTAGATGTTTCTTTATTAAAACTTGCTATATATGAGATGAATTATATGCAAACACCATTCAAAATAATCATAAATGAAGTTGTAAACATGGCAAAAAAATATGGAGAAGATTCTTCTCCAGCGTTTATTAATGGTGTACTTGCAAAAATAGTTGAAGAAAATAATTCAAATGGTAAAGGGGTTGCAGTAGAGGATAATACTGAAAGCAACGAACAATAGGAGAAAAAATGGAATATAATCCAATTACGGTAACAGATTTAAATAAATACATAAAGAATAAAATTGATGGCGATGAAATGCTAAATAATGTTTTAGTAAAAGGAGAAATATCGAACTTTAAAAACCATTATACAGGTCATATGTATTTTACTTTAAAAGATGAAAGTTCATTAATAAAATGTGTAATGTTCAAAAGCTACACTACACATTTATCTTTTATGCCTAAGGACGGAATGAAGGTAATGGTCTTAGGCAGTGTTGCTGTGTTTGAAAGAGATGGAGTTTATCAGATTTATGCAAAAGCTATGAAGGAAGATGGACTTGGAAGCTTGTACACGGCATATGAAGAATTAAAGAAAAAGTTAGAACAAGAAGGATTGTTTGAAGAGGCACATAAAAAGAAAATTCCATTCATGCCTAAAACGATAGGTGTTTTAACTTCTAATACAGGTGCTGTAATAAGAGATATTATAAATGTAAGCACGAGAAGAAATCCAGGAGTGCATATTAGATTATATCCAGTTCCAGTGCAAGGACCTGGAGCAGCAGAGAAAATCGCAGAAGGCATTAAGTTTATGAACGAAAATAAACTTGCAGATGTTCTTATAATTGGTAGGGGTGGAGGTTCGCTCGAAGACTTATGGCCATTTAATGAGGAGATTGTGGCAAGAGCAATATATGATTCGGAACTACCAATAATTTCTGCTGTTGGACATGAAACAGATTTTACCATTGCAGACTTCGTGGCAGATTTAAGAGCACCAACTCCATCAGCTGCTGCAGAACTAGCGGTTGCTAACATAGATGATGTAAGAGAAACTTTAAAATTGTATAATAACAGATATAAAGTTGCTCTAAAAAAGAAAATAGAATTAATGAGATTATCATATGAAAAATGTATGGCAAGACCTGCATACAAGAATCCAACACAGAAAATAAATGAACAATATATGGTAATTGATATGAATGTGAAGGCTTTGCAAAATAGCATGATGCTAAAATTGAAAGAGGCCAAGACAAGCTTTGTAAAAGAAACTGCTAAACTAGATTCTTTAAGTCCGTTAAAAACTTTAACAAGGGGTTACAGCATTGTAACAGAGCAAGATGGAAATATAATAAAATCTGTAAATGATTTAAATTCCGGAGAAAAAGTAAATTTAAGGTTGTCAGATGGACAAAAAACAGCAACAATAGACTAGTTATGAAAAATTATTTTATATGAATTAGTACTGTGAGAAAGGAATACTATTTAATATGAACGAAGATATAAATTTTGAAGATGCAATGAAACAATTAGAAAGCATTGCAAATGAGTTAGAAAAAGGAAATCTAACACTAGATGAATCTGTAAAAAAATTCGAAGAAGGTATGAATCTGTCTAAAAAATGTAACGACTTTTTGAATTCAGCAGAAAAGAAGATTACAATGTTGATTAACGAAGGTGGAGAAATTAAAGAAGATAATTTTGTACCAAAGGAAGACTAATTGTAACTATATTATGACTAGAATTAGTGCAAAGAGAAAGGAACACAACAAGAGTGAGTAATTTAGTGAATTTTTATAATGATTATAGATATTTAGTTGTGCCATTCTTTACATGGATTGGAATACAATTATTTAAAATAATATGGGAATATGCAGAAACAAAAAGATTGAATATTAGAAGACTGTGGGGAGCTGGTGGTATGCCAAGTGCTCATTCTGCAGTTGTTGTTTCAATTACAACAATGATAGCACGTAGCCAAGGCTTTTCATCTCCATTATTTGCCTTATCATTCGTGTTTTCAATGGTTGTATTGTATGATGCATGTGGTGTAAGATACGAGACTGGAAAGCAAGCTCATGTACTAAATGAGATAATGACAAATCCAGATTCTGAACTCTCAAAAATGACATTCAATGTAAAGCTAGAAGAATTAGTAGGACACACGCCATTTCAAGTATTTGTGGGTGCGATAGTAGGCTTGATTGTTGGACTAATATTTTAATAATTCACTTTGAAAAAATTTATTTTTGAAAAATCAACATGTCGTGCTTGGTCGGGGCTCATTTGACCCCTCAAAGGCGCACTTCCAGTTGATTTATTCAAAAATTGAAATTATTTTCAAAGTTATATGCCATTAATAATAAAAGGAGGCCATTATGGAAGATATTGAGATTGCTAGAAATACTAAATTAGAACATATTAAAGTGATTGCTACAAAGGCTGGAATTGCTGATGATGAGCTTGAACAGTATGGAAATTTTAAGGCTAAGATTGATAGCAAAAAATTGCTTAATAGATTGAAAGATAGAAAAGATGGAAAGCTTATTCTAGTTACTTCAATTAATCCAACTCCATTAGGAGAGGGAAAAACTACTATGGCTATTGGTCTTGCAGATGGATTAACACGAATCGGAAAAAGTGCAATTATTGCCTTAAGAGAACCTTCTTTAGGACCTGTTTTTGGAATTAAAGGTGGTGCTACTGGTGGAGGATATGCTCAGGTAGCTCCAATGGAAGATATAAATTTGCATTTTACAGGAGATATTCATGCAATTACTTCTGCAAATGATTTACTTTCTGCTCTTATTGATAATCATATTTATTATGGAAATGAATTAGGATTTGAAAAAGTTACATGGAAAAGATGTGTTGACCTTAATGATAGACAGTTAAGAAAAGTTGAAACAGGATTATCTGGAGAGAAAAACATAGTTGCAAGAGAAGATGGATTTGACATTACTGTTGCCTCTGAAATAATGGCTATTTTATGCTTGGCAACTGATATTGAAGATTTGAAAAGAAGAATTGGAAACATTACAGTTGGTTATAATAAAAAAGAGAAACCAATTACTGTAAGAGATTTACATGCAGAAGGAGCGTTGACTGTTTTACTAAAAGATGCGATAAAGCCAAACTTGGTTCAGACATTAGAACATACTCCAGCAATAATTCATGGAGGACCTTTTGCAAATATTGCTCATGGATGTAACAGCATTATTGCTACTAAAACTGCCATGAAGTTAGCAGACTACACAATAACAGAGGCCGGTTTTGGCTCTGACTTGGGCGCAGAGAAATTTATAGATATTAAATGCAGAAAGGCAGACATAAAGCCAGACGCAGTCGTATGTGTTGCTACAATTAGGGCATTAAAATATCATGGAGGACAAGCAAAGGAAGAAATTAAAACAGAAAATCTTGAAGCGTTACAAAAGGGAATAAAGAATTTAAATAAACATTTAGACAATTTAAAAAATGTATTTGGATTAAATGTTATTGTTGCAATAAACAAATTTGACACAGACACGGATGCGGAGATTGAACTTCTAAGTAATGCATTAAGAGAGCAAAATATTGAAATGAGTCTTGTTGAGAGTCATGAAAAAGGAAGCGAAGGGGCAATCGATTTAGCCGAGAAGATTATAAGCATTGCAGATAAAGAAGAAAACATGAAATTTGCTTACAATAATTCAGATAGTGTAAAAGAGAAAATAGAAAAAGTTGCGAAAAATGTTTATGGTGCAACAGATGTAGAATATTCGCAAAAAGCACTACAAGAGATTGAAAAAATAGAAAAAATGGGATATTCGCATTACCCAGTATGTATTGCTAAAACACAGTATTCATTCTCGGATGATCCAAAAAATCTAGAATGTAATGAACCTTACGAGTTACATGTAAATGACATAGCATTAAAAACCGGAGCGGAGTTTATAGTTGTAATCACTGGAAAAATAATGACAATGCCAGGGCTTCCAAGAGTTCCAGCTGCTGAAAAAATAGATATTGATAAAAATGGAAATATAATAGGAATATTTTAGTATAAATCCACCGAATCAAGGAATAATAAACTTGAAAGGTGGAATTTTTATGTTAAAAAATAAAAAAGCAATCGCAATTATTTCAGTATTATTAATAATATTTTTGTTATATAACATATTTTTTACAAATAATAATATATTAGCATTATCAAAATATGGTTCGAGAGGATCGGAAGTTACGCAGATTCAGACTAAATTAAAGAGATGGGGATATTACTCTGGAAGTATTGACGGAATTTATGGTTCTGAAACATTAGCTGCCGTTAAGTATTTTCAAAGAAAAAATGGATTAACAGTCGATGGAATTGCCGGAAAAAAGACATTAGAGGCAATGGGAATATTTAATTCTAGTGGTAATTCAAATTCTAGCAACAGCACGAGTAGCAGTGATTTAAATCTACTTGCGAGAACTGTATACAGTGAGGCAAGGGGAGAACCATATGCAGGGCAAGTTGCAGTTGCAGCTGTTGTATTAAATAGAGTAAAAAGCAGCTCGTTTCCAAACACAATAGCAGGAGTTATATATCAAAAAGGTGCATTCACAGCTGTATCAGATGGTCAAATTAATTTAACACCAAACCAAACAGCATACAATGCTGCAAGAGATGCGTTAAATGGTTGGGATCCATCATATGGCTCAATATACTACTTCAATCCAAGCACTGCAACAAATGCATGGATTTGGTCAAGACCGCATGTTGTTACAATAGGAAAACATAGATTTTGTAAATAGCAATAAATGCTTGACAAACCTCCAACATATTGATAATATAAAGTAGCAGAAATATTAGGAGGATACAATGATTTTTTACCCTAAAAGTTATTTTAAGAATATATTAGAAATAGACATGAACTTTATAGAAAAGAATAATATAAAGGCTATTCTATTAGACATAGACAACACCATGATAGACACAGATAATAACATTTTGGAAGGTCTAGAGGATTGGGTTGAAGAAGCAAAAAAACATGGTATAAAATTCTGTATTCTATCTAACACAAATAAAAAACAAAAAGCCGAAAAAATGTCAAAAAAGCTGGAGGTTCCATATATTTATTTTGCAAAGAAACCATTGAAATTTGGATTTAACAAGGCAAAAAAAATAGTACAAGAAGAAAGTGAAAACATAGCTGTGATTGGGGACCAAGTACTAACAGATGTGTTGGGGGCAAATAGAAGTCATATGTATTCTATTTTAGTCGAACCACTTGCCGAAAAAGACATTTTTGTAACAAGATTTAACAGATTAATAGAAAGACAAATTTTAAAAAAATATAAACAAAAGTAAAAGAGGTATTTAAATGTACATTAATAATATAAATATATTATACTATTTATTTTTAGGTATTATCGGGTTGGGAATAGGTCAATTTGTGGCATGGAGTACTGTAAGACTTCCAGATTATAAAAAAGTTTTCGTGAGAGAATTTTTCACAATTTACTTAAAAAATGAAAAGCCTAAATACATATACATGGTGGCGACGGCGCTACTGTACGTTGGAGTCCTGTATTTGTATGGATTCCAAATAAAAACATTAGCTTATCTTGCTTTAATACCAATGCTAATTAGTGCTTTAGCGATAGATTATAGATTAAAAATAATTCCTAATAGATTAAATTTAACAATTTTTGAAGTCGGACTTGTTTACACATTTATAGAAGGAATTGTAAACATAAACATAGCAATAGATATGTTACTTGGAATGGTTGCAGGAGCGGGAATATTCCTATTTATAACATTAGTAGGAGGTCTTATTGCTGGTAAAGAAGCTATGGGCTTTGGAGACGTTAAGCTAATGGGAGCTCTTGGATTGTTTTTCGGATGGAGAACAATAATAATAATTTCCTTAATAGCTTTCTTGTTAGGTGCAATAATCGGCGTAGCATTAATAATTTGTAAAAGAAAAACAGGTGATGAATATATTCCATTTGGTCCATTTATAGTAATAGCAACAATAATTGCAATATTTGTACCATTCAATGTATTATTTTTTGTATTACTTAAGATATTTACACTTGGAACATATAAGGGAGAGTTAACATAGTTATGGTTGAAAAATAATTCTTTTCAATCCGATCTATGCCGAGAAGGGGGAATGTAACAAAAAATGAACAATAATATTCGTTGGCTAAGAGACAAAATAAAAATGTTAGATATGCAAGGCATAATAATTTCTAATCCGATAAATATAAAATACCTAACTGGAATCGAAGCAGATGGTGTGTTTTTAATTACGCCTAAAGAAAATATTTACATAACAGATGGAAGATATGTAGAAGCTGTAAATAATACTTTAACATTAAATGATGAAATAGTTGTGTATGATATGAAAGATATATCAAGAGACGACTATGAAAATTTCTTCTTGTTTTGCGAAAATGTTGGTTTTGAAGAGGAATATGTTACATATGCAAAATATAAAGACTTTATGCACAGATATAAAATAAACAATTTGGAAGAAACAGAGGGAATAATTGAAAAACAAAGAATGATTAAAGACCCAGAAGAAATAGAACTTATAGAAAAAGCATGCAAAATTACGGATGATTGCTTTAATCATTTAAAGAGTTTTATAAAAATTGGATTAACTGAAAAACAAATTGCAAAAGAAATTGATGAATTTTTCATAGATAATGGTGCAGAAGACGTTGCTTTTAGTACAATTGTTGCGTCTGGTAAAAATTCATCTATGCCACATGCAGTACCAACAAATAAAAAAATAGAGGCAGGAGACCCAATAACAATAGATATGGGGTGTAAATACAAAGGATATTGTTCTGATATGACAAGAACAATATTTGCAGGTTATATACCAGAAGAAATAAAGCCCGTGTATGAACTCGTATTAAAAAACCAGAGACAAGTAATAAAAGAAATGAAAGAGGGAGTAAACCTGAAACTTATAAGTAGAATAGTTGAAAATGATTTTAAATTACATGGTTATGATTTGATACACGCATTAGGTCATGGGGTTGGACTAGAAATACATGAGTTTCCGTTTGCAAGCACAAGAATAGACTTTGTATTAAAAAATAATATGATAGTGACTGATGAGCCTGGAATTTATGTACCAGATCAGTTTGGTGTAAGAATAGAAGATACAGTACTTGTAAACAAAGGAATGAGCACAAGTTTAACAAAATCGGAAAAAGATTACGTGGTAGTTGATGCCTAAACTTGTGAAAAAAAGTGCTACAACACTTGATTTTTCGCTTAAAATATGGTATGATTACATAGTCGCGTTTTAATGAGATGAAAAATAAAAAAATATAATAAAAAATTTGAAAGGGGTAATAATAATGGCAAGCGTATATTCAGCAGGCGATTTTAGAAACGGAACAACATTTGAAATGGATGGAAATGTATTCAGAGTAGTAGAATTCCAACATGTAAAACCAGGAAAGGGATCAGCATTCGTAAGAACAAAGTTAAAGAATGTAATATCAGGAGCAGTTATAGAAAAAACATTTAACCCATCAGAAAAATATCCAGCAGCTCAAATAGAGAAAAAAGAGATGCAATATTTATACAATGATGATGATTTATATTACTTCATGGATAATGATACATACGAGCAAATACCTTTAAACAAAGAACAAATTGGAGATGCATTAAAATTCATAAAAGAGAACATGAGTGTAACAATGCTTTCATACAAAGGAAGCGTATTTGCAGTAGAACCTCCAATGTTTGTTGAGTTAGAAGTTAAATATACAGAACCAGGATTTGCTGGAAACACAACAACAACATCTGGAAAACCAGCAACACTAGAAAATGGATATGAACTTACAGTTCCAATGTTTGTTAACATCGGTGATGTTATAAAAATAGACACAAGAACTGGAGAATACATGGAAAGAGTTTAATTTTATTACACTCTAAAAATTAATATTAATTTAAATTAGTAATAAAAATATTAATTTAAAGGAAGGATAAATTATATGGCAGAATTTAGTGAGAGATATTCTAAAATAGTAAAGGATATAGAGAAAAGTATTTCTGATGAAAAAGAGAGAAAAATCGTTTTGGAGAAGGTCTCTGAACTTTCATTCATGTATATGGATGTGATAGATAGAATTTCAAATGTTAATTCAGAGAGAATGGATGACATTGAAAAACATCAAGATAAATTAGATGAAAAAATAGGCAAGGTAAAAGATACAGTCGACTTAATAAAAAAAGATATTTATGAAGATGAAGACTATGATTTTGAAATAGTTTGCCCATATTGTAATCATGAATTTGTCGCTGACGTAGAAGATGAATTAAAAGAAGAAATTGAATGCCCAGAATGTCATAATAAAATAGAGCTAGACTGGGATGGAGAAGACGATGATTGCTGTTCAGGTGGATGCTGTGGATGTGGACATCATGATGAATGTGGTAGTGATGAAGAAGATAGCGACACTGATAACGAAGAGAAAAACGATAATGATGATGACATGTAATTTAAATAGAAAATCTATAAGAGAAATCTTATAGATTTTTTGTTTTGGGTATTGCACAATTTTGAATTTTATGCTATTATTATAAAGTCAGTTAGGGGTATGGTGTTAGTGGTAGCATGCCGGTCTCCAAAACCGTTGGGCTGAGTTCGAGTCTTAGTACCCCTGCCATAAATAAATTGTAAAGTAAAGTCCGAGAGGCTTTATTTTTTTATTCAAAATAGTCTAATGGATTTACTGCTATATTGTCTTTTTTTATTGTTAAGTGTAAATGACAGCCCGTTGTTGCACCATTGGTCGGATTTCCAAAAGAATCTTTGTATGGATTATTTACGATGCCATATACATTCTTTGGACCAACATTAGAGATTCTTTGACCTGCTGTTACAGAGTCAGACTTGGAAACAATAAAATTAGGAGAAACATGGCAATATGAAACTTTTATATTATTATTTTCGACAACTATTGTATATCCACCACCGGCTCCCCAACCAGAGAATGTAACGATGCCGGAACAAATTGATAAGATATTTGTGCCTTCGGGAGCAGGAATATCTATTCCCGAATGGTATGTTGAAGCTCCAGAAGTAGGTGAGGTTCTATGTCCAAAATATGAACTAATATAAGTATAATTTTCTAATGGCCAAATAAAAATATCTGAATTTTGAGACATACTCGAAATATGAAGAATAAGAAAAAATATTAATATTGTAAATATAATTATAGTGGTAAAATAACCACCAATAAATTTAAAAAAGCTATTAGACAAGATAATCCTCCTTTAGAATATCTATACTAATAGTTTTTTGTGTTTTATACCTTGTAGCATTCAATTACTTTGACTTTTTAAATGCGAAAAATTTGCTTATAAAGAAGTTTAATATTATAACGATTACTGTTACAAACATTTTTACAATCATCTGCCATAAACTGCTTGAATTTACAGCAGGTATCAAAAATAGAAGAGCATCTAATCCAAATTCAAGAAGCATTGTTAAAGCTCTTCCAGCTATAAACTTCCAAAATTCCTTGAACTTTTCGTTAAATCCTTTTGCTTCTGAATGAAAAACAAGATCTTTGTTTGTTATATATGCAACAAGAACAGCAACTATAATGGCAATTGCATTCGCAATATTTTTATCTAAATTAACAAATACTTTTGTCAAAAAAGCAAAAGTTCCCCAGTTTACGATTGTTGTAAGTACACCGAAAATAGCGTATAATATAACTTCTTTAGTACAAAATTTTTTTATTAATTCCTTAATTTTTTCAATTGATTTTTTCATAAATAACCCCATTTCATTAATATTAAAATAATAGCATATAATTTCTGTTTTGTCTATAATTTTTTTGTGTTAATAAAACCACAAGTGGCAGACAATTGCCTGCCACTCGTGGTACTTTATAGGAGCTTATATTCATCTGTCATGCTGTGAAGAGAGAGTATCGCTTCAATTTTGCCCTTCCTTTTCATGATCTCCTCGCAATTGTAACCCTTAGACGCTAGTTGATTAAAGGAAACTAAGAATTGAGAGAAAAGCTTTTTATCCGCCAAAATATTGCTGACCGATAATGTAGGAGAGGACGCTACTTCGGATGTGCTATCATTAAGCTCACTTGTGGAATACTCGATTGGGAGGGCTTCCACATTATTGCTATCATCGGCATCATCACACCCAGCAAGTACACCAGGATGTGCTTTACACCAATCTTCCAATTGGTGGTAAAGTACACCTGTAGATGAATAACTGTGAGCCTCCGGCTCGAGGTTGTGCGTAATTGAAACCCACACACTCTCCAAATAATCTCGGATTTCTGTGTGATATTTCATGAAATATTCGGACTGACTCGGGCTAAACTTCAACGAGCGAATTCCACCGAAAATGTTTTCTTTTTTGGTACAATTAAGAAGAAACAAAATTCGGTTGATTTCAACTTCAGAAGAGGTGTAGCAAATTTTATGACAATGCTTGCAGGCCTGGTATGTTAAAACCGGGTCGTTCATTGAATGGAGCATTACTTTAAAAGTTTGCTCACATCCATCTGGATAGTGCACTGTTAAAAAATTATTATGTACTCTTTTTCGTTGAAACCTCAACTCATTTCTGAGTGGCAACACAAGGGTTTGAGGGATTTCAAGGAACTTCTCTGGAACATCGGGAACAAGAATATCCTCCATAATGAAGTCATCATGCACCTTAATTCCAAGGGAGTAAAGACCACTCCATTCACAATATGTGAGTGCCCATAGAATTTGAGCACAGCGAACATCGTCTGGTTCAGCAATGAAGTTTTCGAATATTGTATCGAGCTTTTTTCTTCGTTCAGTGTTAAATTGAAAAATCAGTTTTTCAAACTTGCTACGATAAAGGAACCGATGAGTTTCATTCGAACAGCTTTTCATATGACATTGCACTCCTTTTTAAAATTTTTTGTATATCGCTTTTGGACCAAAAAGCCTACATAATAATTATACGCCAGTTTCTACATTATGTCAAATGAAAATAAATAAAACTTAATATAAAAGGGGATAGACACAAAAGGTAAACTGGTGTATAATATATAACATATGGGGATGTATTTGGTTTTCGACAGTATCCCAGAAGTATATGTAGCGAGTAGTGGATGGCTGCTTCGGCCACTGTAAAAAAGCAGAAATAAAAATAAACGCTGATAATACAGAATTAGCATACGCTGCCTAAGCTTAGGCGGCACGTCTTACTAGGAAGGCCTACGGTCTTAGATAAGGCGTCAATTAGTAGGATAACAACACTGCTTTAGCCATTAAAGCAGTAGGTAAAACAAATGGCTACTTGTAAAATTCGTTTGTTTGTTAATGAACTTTACATGGAAAACTAAATAATAAACTGCACTCGGAGAAACGTATATGGAAAGAATATTGGACAGGGGTTCGACTCCCCTCATCTCCACCAGAATATGAAGGAATACTAATATGAAGTTAAATAAATTGACATGTCCAAATTGTAATGCACAATTAAATATTAAATTAGAAAACGGAAAAGAAGAAATATTTTGCTCTTATTGTGGGCAAAAGTTTTTAATTGATGATGAGACAAAAAAGATTAACATCAACATAAATAAGAGTATTGTTGATGAGGCGAAGATTATTAGGGAAAAAAATAAGGAAAAAGAAGATAAAAGAAATTTTGTTGTATTAATAATTATTTTTCTAATTTTGATTTTAACCCTAGCTATTATATGGGGAGGTCTTCAGATAAACAAAATAATGGCAGAAAAAGAAGGAAAAATAAGTGCAGGGAGTTATATTGAATTAATAGGAAAAGATTATAAAAGTGTAGAAGCACACTTAAAAGCAGCGGGGTTTACTAATATTGAATTAATTGATTTAAATGATTCGGGAATTATGTTCTGGAACAATGGAAAGGTAGAAACTATTTCCATTGGTGGAAATACAAGCTTCGATACTACTAGTTATTTTACTAAGGACATAAAAATTATTATATCATATCATTAATAAAAGAGTCGTACCATCTATTCAGAAGATACGACTCTTTTATTGCGAATGATATCATTCCCGACCTTTGAAGAACTTGCTCATCGCAAAGCATGCAATAGACTTTGCAAAGTTGCTGTCATCGAATTTTACTTCGCTGATGTTTAAAGCCTTAAAGTCGGAATAGACAAAACTGGAAACTTCCTGGCTGGCTAAGACTCCTCCGATGATTAAAATGGAGGGATGGACAAATTGAGTAAAAGGAATAACTTTCCTCAATACGATGTCTTTCGCCTCAAACAGGCTAATTGAATCTGTGTTATGCTCAAAGAGAGTGCTGATAGCCTCTTTCTCACATGTGTCAAGAGAAATTAATCCCTTGGAGGGACTAATTGTGCCATTTGATAACAGATAAATAGCTTCATTGCCAACGTACAGATACCACATATCGGCAAATAAGTAATCTGCTTTCAACATGTAGTAATTAGCTCGTACTGCCTCGAAAAGTGTACATTTGTCTAGAAACGAAGAACTGTTCAATGATAAATGTGAATTGGAGATAATGACATCACCTGAGAGAGTTATTGTCCCCTGAATAGAAATGCCGACATTTAGTATTTTGTCCTCTTGCGAGAAGAGATGAACTAAAAATGTGATTTTGGACAAAAGACTAAGGTTTGTGTTATGAATGATTGCAATAAAACTATCATAGTTTTCCTTAGAGAGCACTTCACTTAATTCAACAGTTTCTTGGGCTAGATTCAGTGCAATGCAATTAATGCTAATTCCATCAGAATAAATGCCAATAAATAATGATGTGACCAAAATATCTGGATTGATCTTATAAGAATCTCCTCCGTTAATTATTATGCTTTCATTAAGCAAAGATGCAACTTTTTTCTTCACAGTAGGCCAACTTACGCCAAGTTTGATTGCGATAGAAGGCTTATCAACTGTTTTGGCATGTACTACTCCTGATAGGAAAAAATAATCTTCCTTTAATATTTTGAGTTGCCGTTCTGTCATTGTGTTACCATCCTTTCAAAAAAATGCTCGTTGCGAACTGAGAATATTATACTACAATATAGAACAAAAATCAATCGAAATGTAGATGAATACTGATGTTTGAGGTTTTCTGAAAATCTCCTTGTATTTTTACATAAGTTATAGTATATTATTCTTCGAAGGAGTGTGATTTATTTGAAAATTACTGATGAGAAGGAATTAAGAAAAATTGCAAATGATGTTAGAATTGACATAATAAATGAAGTATACAGTGCTAAATCTGGTCACCCAGGAGGCGCATTATCAATAGCAGATATATTAACGGTTTTATATTTTAATCAAATGAATGTAAATCCAGAGATGCCGGAATCTAATTTAAGAGACAGATTGGTGCTTTCAAAGGGGCATGCATCAGCTGCTTTATATGCGGTGCTTGCAGAAAGAGGATTTATTAATAAAGAAGATTTAAAAACTTTCAGAAAATTAGGTTCAAATTTACAAGGACATCCAGACATGGAAAAAGTTCCGGGAGTAGATATGTCTACTGGTTCGTTGGGGCAAGGTTTGTCTATTGCAAATGGAATGGCTATTGCATCTAAAATGGATAATTTGGGTTGCAGAGTTTATTGCATTTTAGGAGACGGAGAAATTGAAGAAGGACAAATCTGGGAAGCAGCAATGACGTCTAATAAATATAAATTAGATAATTTATGTGTAATTTTAGACAATAATGGCTTGCAAATAGATGGAAAAGTTGAAGAAGTTAAAGCTTTGGACTGTTTGTATAGCAAATGGGAATCATTTGGATTTAATGTTATTCCATGTGATGGTCACAACATCGAGATGCTGATAGATAGTTTCGAGAAAGCAAGACAGACTAAAGGACAGCCAAGTATAATAATTGCTAGAACTGTAAAAGGAAAAGGAGTACCATTCATGGAGAACAAAGCTGAATGGCATGGAAAAGCTCCAAGTGATGAAGAATATGAAAAGGCAATGAAGGCACTGAAATTAGAGGAAGAAAAAATAGAACATAATATTTCAGAGCTACCTGGAAAGGAGGATGCAATATGCTTTTAGATAAGAAAATTGCAACACGTCAAAGCTATGGAGAGGCTTTAGCAGAGCTAGGAGAAGAAAATAAAAATGTAGTCGTACTAGATGCAGATTTATCTGGAGCAACAAAAACATCAATTTTTGCAAAGGAATTCCCTGAAAGATTTTTTGATATGGGAATTGCAGAGCAAGATATGATGGGAACTGGAGCAGGATTAAGTACTTTTGGAAAAATTCCGTATGTTAGTACTTTTGCGGTGTTTGCAGCAGGAAGAGCGTATGATCAAATAAGAAATACAATAGCGCACACAAATGCTAATGTAAAAATATGTGCAACACATGCTGGAATAACTGTTGGCGAAGATGGTGCAACACATCAAATGTTAGAAGATATAAGCATGATGAGAACTCTTCCAAACATGATGGTTATGAGCCCATCTGATGATATTCAAACTAAATGGGCAATAAAAGAAATTGCAAATGTAAATGGACCCGTGTATGTAAGATTATCAAGACTTGCAACACCAGTAATATATGATGATGAATTTGTTAAAGAAAACAATATAAAATTTGAAATTGGTAAAGCAATTCAAATTGGAGATGGAACAGACGCAAGTATAATAGCTACAGGTGTGACTGTTGCTGAGGCTTTAAAGGCACAGGAAGCATTAAAAGAAAAAGGCATAAATATAAGAGTAATAGACGTTCACACTATAAAACCATTAGACAAAGAAATGATAATAAAGTGTGCAAAAGAGACAAAAAGAATAATTACAATAGAAGACCATAGCATAATAGGAGGTCTTGGAACGGCTGTATGTGAGGTACTTTCAGAAAATTTCCCAGCAAAGGTAACAAGAATAGGAATAAATGATACATTTGGAGAATCTGGGAAAGCAGAAGAGCTTTTGAAAAAATACAATTTAAATAGCGAATATTTAGTAAAAATATTATCTAAATAAAAGACAAGAATTCTTATTTTTATAAGCCCTCAACATGTCGTGCTTGGTCGGAGCTCCTTTGGACTCCTCAAAAGGCGCACTTCCAGTTTCGGTTTAAAAAATAAGAATTCTTGCTTTAAGAAATATATAAATTTTTACAAAATAATTGTGAATTTTTTGTGAATTTTATACTTTTGAACAATAGTGAATAATTAGCAATTTAAGTGAGAAAATTAAACTTAAATTGCTATTTTTTTTGCCGAATACTCTTGCATTTAATGTCGTTTATTGTTATTATAAAGAAGAATAAATTATTATGATATAAGATGTCGAATGTATGACATTCATTTTACTAAAGACAGAATTAAAAAATGACTGAAAATTGTCTGAGATAAATAAAATTATTAATTTTGCCCCCAAGGGGCGTCCCTAATGGGCGAAAAATTGCCGAGAAAGGGCGAAGAGAGGATTTTAAAATGATAGAGTTTAGAAATGTTTCTAAAGTATATGATACTGGCACAGAGGCTGTACACAATGCTAATTTTACTATTAATAAAGGAGATTTTGCATTCTTAGTTGGTAGTTCTGGTTCTGGTAAGTCTACTTTAATAAAGTTAATTTTGAAAGAGGAAGAGCCAACTTCTGGTCACATTATTATTAATGGAAAAGATACTACTTTCTTAAAGCCTAAGAGAGTTCCATATTTAAGAAGAAGTATGGGTGTTGTTTTCCAAGATTTCAGACTTTTGCCAGATAAGACTGTTTATGAAAATGTTGCTTTTGCAATGTATATTGTAAGGGCTACACCAAAACATATAAGAAGACAAGTGCCAATGGTTCTTGCAATGGTAGGCCTTTCAGATAAAGCAAATGTATATCCAAATGAGTTATCTGGTGGTGAGCAACAAAGAGTTGCGCTTGCTAGAGCATTAGTAAACAATCCATCAATGTTAATTGCAGATGAGCCTACAGGAAACCTAGACCCAGACACAGCTTGGGATATTATGAGGCTTTTAAATGAAATTAATTTAAGAGGTACTACTTTGGTTGTTGCAACACATGCAAAAGATATAGTAGATAGGATGAACAAAAGAGTTATTCGTATAGAAAACGGAAATATTATAAGTGATAAAAAAGGTGGGTATGACAGTGAAGCATAGTATATTTGGTTATTTATTAGGAGAAGGTTTTAGAAATGTATTTCACAATAAAAAATCATCGGGTGCGTCACTTGCAATTATGTGTGCCACTATGTTGATTTTTGGCTTATTTTTCATGATTATAGAAAACCTAAACAATGCAGTTGAAACATTGGAAACACAACAAGGAATTCAAGTTTTTATTCAAAAGACTGCAACAGATGCTCAAATGGAGCAAATAGGAGAACAAATACAAGCAATAGATGGAGTAAATAAGGTAACATTCGTGTCTAAAGAAGATGCATTAAATCAGACTAAGGAAAAATTAAAGGACAAGCAAGCTTTAATTGCAGGTTGGGACGAATCGAATCCATTCAAGGCTTCATATTTAGTAACATTAACAGATTTAAAATTAAGTTCTCAAGTACAAGACGAAATTAAGAAAATAGACAATATTGATAGTATACAGAGTAGAGATGAGACGATTAATGGGTTAGTCGCAATAGCAAATGGTGTAAGAATTGTTTCTGCTGTAATATTAACATTGTTAGTATTAATATCTATATTCATTATAGGAAACACAATAAAATTAACAGTACACGCAAGAAGAAAAGAAATATCAATCATGAAATATGTTGGAGCAACAGACAGCTTCATTAGATGGCCATTCGTAATTGAAGGTATAATAATTGGTATTGTTGCAGCATTACTTTCAATATTAGTTCTTGGAATTGCATATAGCTTAATTACAAATGCAGCAGCAAACTCAATAATAAGTACAATGGGAATAAAACTTCTATCATTTACAGATATGACAACATTATTAGTCATTGTGTATATGGTGCTAGGAATTGGAATTGGTGCATTAGGAAGTTCTATTTCAATGAGAAAATACTTACAAGTATAGAGAATTACTTGAATAAAAAGGAGAAAAACTATGAAAAAAAGAATGCTATTAACTGTACTGTCGGTTTTTACAGTACTTATGCTAATATCATCAATAGTAGTAAGGTCATATGCTTCGCTTACAGACGATAAGAGTGATGTGCAAAATAAAATAAATGAAGCGAAAAATGCGTTAAACGACATATCTGATGACAAGGATGAGGCTGAAACAGAATTGCAAAAACTTACTACACAAGTTACAGAGGCACAAAAGCAATTGGATACATTAGCTGCACAAATAGATGAATTAAATGATACAATCGATGCAAAACAAAAAGAAATTGAAGATGAAGAAGCGGAGATTGAAAAAACTGATAACTTACTAAAGGAAAGAATGGTTGCTTTATATGAAATTGGAGAAACTTCATATTTAGATGTATTGTTTAATTCAGAAAATATATTAGACTTCTTGTCTAATTATTCGATGATACAACAAATTGTTGAAACTGACTCGGCTTTAATTGATGAGCTTGAAGCTAAAAAACAACAACTTGAAACAGACAAGGCTAATTTAGAGGAGGATAAAGCTAAAGTTGTATCAGCAAAAGCAGACCAAGAAGTTAAAAGAGCTCAGTTATCTGCATTGCAAGAGAAAAAACAATCAGAAATTAATAAACTATCAGCAGATGAAAAGGCAAAACAAGCAGAGTTAGATGCCTATAATGCTAAGTTAAAAGAGATTGATGATGCAATCGCAGAGGCTTTGAGAAAAGCTCAAGAAGAAGAGAAAAAAAATAATGCAACAAATGGTGGAAATGGAAGTAGCTTTGATGGAACTTTTGCGTGGCCATTAGATTATTCACCAAGAAGAGTAACTTCTAGAATGAAATACAGATGGGGCAGATGGCACAAGGGTATAGACATTGGAACAAATGCTGAAATAGGAAAAAGAGTTATAGCAGCAGCATCTGGAACAGTAATATATAGTGCATATCAAGCAGGTTCGTCATCTAGTGCTGGTTACGGAAATTACTTGATTGTTTATCATGGAAATGGATATTGTTCATTATATGCACACATGGCTTCAAAAGCAGTAAGTACAGGGCAAAAAGTATCACAAGGACAATTAATTGGATACTCTGGAAATACTGGTGGTGTTGCGCCTCACTTACATTTTGAAATAAGAAAAGCAACATCAATAGGGGATTTCTTCGGAAACAACTGGAAAGACCCATTAGATTATTTGCCTGGTGGATATACAATAGTAGACTAACAATAAATTAAATACATAAAAAGGAGGAAACATTTATGAAGAAGAAAATACTAACACTTATTACTATTTGTTTAATATTAGTATGCTTCTCCATAAATGTTTTTTCTGATAATGAGGTTGCGCAGAATGAAATAATTGATGGGAAAACAAATAGTGAAGCAACTAATAAGACTCTATTTGAGCAAAAAACAGAAGTAGATAATAAATTAAATGAATCAAATACTAGGCTTGAATATGTAAAAAGTGAGATTTCAGCTTCAATGCAGAAAGTGCAGGAATTAGATGATTCAATAAATGACTATCAAAATAAATATAATGAGTTGCAGTCACAAATAGCTTCATTAGAAGCAGAAATTTCTTCAACACAAGATGAATTAACAAAAACAGAAGAGGAATATACAAGAAAAGAAAATTTACTAAAAAAGAGAGTAGTGGCACTATATGAAGGTGGTGAAACTACTTATTTAGATGTATTGTTGTCGTCTAGAAATTTATTTGATTTCTTATCTAATTACTATATGCTAGAACAAATTATAGAATTTGACAGTAACTTATTAAATGAATTAGATGAACAAAAACAGAATATAGAAGTAAAAAAAGCTGAACAAGAAAAGAAAAAAACAGACTTAAGAGTTGCAAAGGCAAAACAAGGACAGATGCAAATATTAATGGAAAACCAGAAAACTTTGCAAGTAAGTTACGCATCAAAATTAAGCGAAGAAGAAAAAACATTATATGAACAAATAGAGCAATATAAAAAAGAGCAAGAAGATTTAGAAAATCAAATTCAAGCAGCTATAAATTGGAGTGGAGCCTTAGCAATACAATACAAAGGTGGAGTAATGTTATGGCCAATAGCAGTAGATGGAACATATATAACATCTCCATATGGAAACAGGTTACACCCAATACAAGGAGTGTATAGATACCATGATGGTATAGACATTGGAAACGCGGGCTATGGAGCTCCAGTTATTGCAGCAGCAGATGGAATTGTAACATACGCAGGTGTAATGAGTGGATATGGTAATTGTGTAATGATAAACCATGGAGATGGAATAGTAACTTTATATGGACACGGCCAAGAAATATATACAGAACTTGGTGCAACAGTAAAACAAGGAGATGTAATAATGGCAGTAGGTTCAACAGGAAATTCAACTGGTCCACATTTGCACTTCGAAGTAAGAAAATTTGGGATAGCAGTTGATCCGATTCCGTATTTGCAAGGAGATGGTTTACAGGATGAAAATAATAATACGATTGCAAATGTAATTGGTAATACCGAAAATGTTACATGAAAATACATCGAATTGAAAAAATTAAAAATGTAATAAAATTAGACATTATAAAGTATAATACAAGTAGTCGAATGTTTAATATAATCGACTAAAGAAGAAAGGATAAAAAATGGAAGATAAAAAATTAAAAAGACAGAATATTTATAAAGTTGTTATGTTAGTTGTACTAACTGCAACAATTACATTCATGTTAACAACAATGGTAATGTATAATAAATTTTCAACATCATATGGTAGTTTAGGAGATAAAGGAACAACAACAGGAACGACTACAACAAGTTATACAGATTTAGTTAAAACCTTAGAAACATTCAAGGCTATGATAAAACAAAAATATATTGGCGAAGTTGATGAGGAGCAAATGATAGAAGGTGCAATAAAAGGGTTTGTTGAAGGCTTAGGAGACCCATACACTGAATATCTACCAAAAGAAGAAATGGCTGAATTTACAGAAGAAACAAGCGGTCAATATGTTGGAATAGGAGTATATTTAACAAATGATAAAACAACAAATACGATACTTGTTGTAGGAATAATGAATGGCTCACCAGCACTAGATGCAGGCATGCAGGCTGGAGATATAATAGAAAAGGTAAATGATGTTACATATACAGGCGAAACAATGGATGATGCAATAAAAGTATTAAAAGGCAAAGAAGGAACATCGGCAAAAGTAACAGTATTAAGAGATGGAAAAGAAATAGACTTAACTGTAACAAGAAAGAAAATTACAGTAGAACATGTTTCATCAAAGATGGTAGAAGACAATATTGCATATCTTCAAGTAGACTCATTCGATAGCGGTGTTGCAGAATTATTTAAAAATAAAATTACAGATATAAAAAATCAAGGTGCAAAAGGGATAATAATTGATTTAAGAAGTAACGGTGGCGGAATAGTAGATGAAGCGACAGGAATTGCAGACCTATTCTTAAAGAAAGGTGAGACAATACTTATAACAAAATCAAAAACTGAAAATGAGCAATTAACAGTTTCTAAAAACGATCCAATAATAGAAGATATTCCAGTTGTTGTACTTGTAAATGAAGGTACAGCAAGTGCGTCAGAAATATTGGCTGGAGCATTAAAAGACAAATATCCAAACACAACAATAGTAGGAATGAAGACATATGGAAAAGGTGTAATTCAAACATTATACAGTCTATCAGACGGAAGCGGTCTAAAAATAACAACAGAAGAATACTATACACCAAACCACAACAAGATAAATAAAGAAGGAATTACTCCAGATGTTGAAGTAGATTTAACGAAAAATTCAGAAGGAAAATACGAAACAGAATTTGATAAAGACGCACAAGTAAAAAAAGCTATAGAAACAATAAAAACAAAAATAAAATAATAAAAAATCAGCATTCAGAATATGGATGCTGATTTTTTCTGTTTAATATGGCATGGCTCAAAAGGGAAAAATGTCGAAAACTTCTTATAAATCGATAAAACTAGTCAAATTTTGCTATTGGAAATTTATGGAATATGTAGTATGCTTGTATAAAACAAAAAGAAGAACACAAAACTAATAATGTGTGCTAAAAAGGGGGAAAAAATATTGGAATGTATTTATGTGCCAAAGGACAAGCAATTAACTTTAAAAATAGCAGAAGAGATTGACGAACACACAACAGAAAAATTAAGGAGGAAGATTGACAATGAGATTACGCGATTTTTGCCTAGAAAAGTTATATTTGATTTTAGTAACGTTGCTTTCATGGACAGTGCAGGAATAGGAATGTTGCTAGGAAGGTATAAGGTTATTAAGATGCTTGGTGGACAGCTAGAACTTATGAATGTGAATAAGCAAATTGAAAAAGTTTTTGAAATTAGTGGAATATTAAAGATTATACCATTAATAAAAAATAATGAAGAAAATGTTGGTTAGATGGAGGCTAAAATGGTAGGAATTTATGATAATGAAATGAAATTGGAGTTTGTAAGCAAATCTTCTAATGAAGCGTTTGCACGTATAACAGTGGCTGCGTTTGCATCACAGCTTGACCCAACAATCGAAGAACTTGCAGACATAAAAACGGCTGTATCTGAAGCTGTAACAAATTCTATAATACATGGGTACGAAAATTCTGAAGGAATTGTTAAGGTAGAGTGTAAATTAAAAGATAATTGTGTAGAAATACAAATATCAGATTCGGGAAAAGGAATAGAAGATATCGAATTGGCTAAAAAGCCGTTATATACAACAAAGGCTAATTTGGAAAGGTCGGGAATGGGGTTCACAATAATGGAAAGCTTTATGGACGAGCTAAAAGTTGAATCTATTCCAGATATGGGAACAAAAGTAACTATGAGAAAATACATAATGACTGCTAGAGAAGAGAAAAATGAAGTAGAAGATATTGAAAAAGTTAGTAAATAGTATATAAAAAGAATGTGAACACAAGAATAAAGGAAGGTTTTAGAATGCTGGAAAGTACATATGAAAATATCATAAAGGCTCAGCAGGGAAACACAGAAGTGCTAGAAAGCCTCGTAAAAAACAATATGGGGCTTGTCTATAACATAGCAAAAAGGTTTGTAGGAAGAGGATATGAGATAGAAGATTTAAATCAAATTGGAGCAATGGGATTGGTTAAGTCTATAAAGAAATTTGACACAAATTACAATGTTCAGCTATCCACATATGCTGTTCCTTTTATAATAGGAGAAATAAAAAGATATATACGAGATGACGGACGAATAAAAGTAAGTAGAAGCATAAAAGAATTGGCTGTAAAAATAAATCAAATTCAAAAAGAAGCAATGGATAAGAAAGGAGAAGAATTAAAGGTAGAGCAAATAGCAGAAATTTTAAATGTACCAAAAGAAGAGATAGCATTAGCATTAGATGCAAACTCAGCAAGTGTGGTAACCTCGATTAATGAGCCGGTGTATAATGATAAATCTGGAAAAGAGCTTTGTATAGAAGATACAATTGCAAGTGATAAAGATGAAGAAAATAAAATTGCAGATAAACTTACAATAAAAAAATTAGTAGAAGAATTAAATAGTCAAGAACAAGAAATTGTAATGCTAAGATATTATAAAGGAAAAACACAGACAGAAGTGGCAAAAAAACTCGGAATAAGCCAAGTTCAAGTATCTAGAATAGAAAAAAGAATATTATATTCTATGAAACAAAAATTGGTAATATAAATATTAGTAATTTGAATGGTTGTGAAAATGGTTGCAAAATAATTATAATTTTGCAACCAAGTTTGTGCCTATAAGAGAGGAATTCAATCAATTATGAGAAAATTGATATTAATTATAATGCTGATTATATTGGCTACATTTACAATACCAATTATATTTACAATTCGTTTTGGGGATGGAGAAAAAAACGTAAAAGAAACTGGAGAAACAGTAAAAAATATAGGAAACAATGAATCGGATGAAGGAAAAAAAGAAAATTTCGCCCCAAATGGGGCGTCCCTAATGGGCGAAAATTATGAGTATAAGAGGTATGGTACAGTGAAGGTTTTGCATACCAAAGATAATAGTATAGAAGAAATGAAAATGGATGAGTACTTATTAGGAGTTGTTTCTGCTGAGATGCCGGCCGATTTTGAAGAAGAAGCGTTAAAGGCGCAAGCGGTTGTTGCAAGGACATATACAGTGTACAAAATTGAACATAACCAAAGTAAACATGGAGAAGCGGACATTTGCGATAACTCTGCGTGTTGTCAGGCATGGATATCTAAAGATGATAGGATGGCTAGATGGGATGAAGATAAAAGAGAAGGTAATTGGGAGAAGATAGAAAAAGCTGTGAGTTCAACTGCTGGAAAAGTGGTTACTTATAATGGAGAGGTAATAGACGCATTTTTTCATTCTAATAGCGGTGGAAAGACGGAAGAAGTGTCTAATGTTTGGGGTGGTAGTGACCTACCATATTTACAAAGCGTGGAGACATCTGGAGAAGATGCTTACAGTCAATATCAATCAGAAGCTATATTTACAAAAGAAGAATTTGAAAAAAAGATAAAGGATAAATATCCGGAGTTTACAATAGATTATAATGATGAAAATTGCATAAAAGTGATAGAATACACACAAGGCGACAGAGTTAAAACAATAAAAATTGGCAACTTGGAACTATCTGGGGTTGAAGTTAGAAGTTTATTAGCACTAAGGTCTGCAAATTTTACAACGCAAATAAGTGAAAATGAAATAAAATTCACTGTAAAAGGTTATGGACATGGTGTTGGAATGAGCCAAACTGGTGCAGATAGCATGGCAAAACAAGGAAGCAATTATGAAGAAATTATAAAGCATTATTATACAGGAGTGGAAATTACAAATTTGTAAAGAAATTAGATTATAGCTATGAAATGATATTGCCAAAGAATTGAAAATTGTAGCAAGAATTATAGTAAATAAGAAAGTCTGCAAAGTATGAGCAAACTAATTTGAAAAGCAATCTACTTTTATATAGTAGTTACTAAAAAATGTATATATCTTGAAAATTTGGGAAAACTTATATTAATAAAAAATAAGGAGGAACCAAATGGATAGAAGAGGAAGAAGAGATGTAGATTCTAGAAAAGGTGTAAGTTTTTTTACATGGGGAGGTATAATTTTAATTGCAGTAGTTGCATTTATTGTAGCGTACGTGTTGTACAGTAATAACTTATCAACACAAGCAAAAAACATAAACAATACACAAAAAATATCATCTACAGATAATAATAGAATGAATATGATAGAAAACACAGAAGCGGCAAGCAGTTCTATTGGTAAAAGCGTAAATGAACTTGAAAATACAACAAAAAGTACTACAAATACAGAAAATACAAATAAAATGGCAGTAAATACAAGCAAAAATGAAGAAAATAAAAATTTAAATAATAAGAATGAAAATAATAAAAATGAAAAAGAAGAAAAGCCAGATGCAACAAAAAATAATAATGTAAAAGAAAATACAGCAACCGAAAATGTAACAAATGTTGAACAAGTTGAGAAAACAAAAGACCCAACTTTTGTAAATCCAGTAGATGGTGAAAAAATTAAAGATTATTCAAGTGGCAACTTAGTATATTCAGTAACTTTAGATGAATGGACTACTCATTTAGGAATAGACTATAAATCAGAAAAGACAGATATAGTAAAAGCCTCAGCAGACGGAAAAATTAAATCAATAAAAAATGATCCAAGATATGGACTAACGGTTGTAATAGAACATGCAAATGGATTTGAGAGTGTTTATTCAAATTTGTTAACAGCAGAATTTATAACTGTTGGAGAAGAAGTAAAACAGGGACAAACCATTGCAACAGTTGGAAATACTGCAAGATTTGAAATAGCAGATGAAACACACCTTCACTTCGAAATAAAACAAAACGGAGAAAATGTAGACCCTAATATATATTTAAAATAATAAAAAACAAATCATTTACAAATATGTAATGCACACAAAAACTTAAACTTTGTGTTTGCTTTAGTATTGGTAAATGGTTTATTTTTATATAAAACCATTATTATGTAACAAGTATTATAAAATTGCTAAATTTTTCTATTGAAAAAACAAAAATGTTACTATATAATTATAAAATGAAGAGATATATAGTAAATAGAAAAAATATTAACCGTAAAAGGAGTAACGATGGAATCAAAAGAAAAAGAACAAATAAACGCAAGAAAGAAAAATATGCGAATTTATTCTGTACATAGAATGCTAACATTCGATTTACTATTTTACTATGCAATAAAGTTTTTATTTTTAACACAAGTAAAAGGTTTTACTGCAAGTGATATAGTGGTAGTGAGTGCATTCTTGGGCTTATTTAAGGTGTTATTTCAAATACCAATAACAGTTGTAATCGATAAGATTGGAAATAGAAGAAGTTTGATTATAGCAGATTTATTTCAAGCAACATCTGTTACAGTAATAATGTTATCAAATTCTTTACCAGTGCTAATTATTGGTAACTTGTTTGGAGCGATAGCAGTTGCAATGAAAGACGTGGCAGAGCCGGGGCTTTTAAATTCATCAATACCTGATGTAAAAGAAAAGAGCCAAATATATTCTAAAATTGATGGAAAATCTGTTGGAAACTTTTATTACATTTCTGCTTTTTCAGCAATAGTGTCGGGATTTTTGTTTGATATAAATGGCTATATACCAATGACAATATGTGTAATAATATTGTTAATATCAGCATTACTTGCAACTGGTTTTACAGAACTTATACCAGTACAGAAACAAGAAGACATTAAAAAATATTATAAAACATATTTTAGAGATTTAAAATTAGCATTTTCATTCATATTTAATTCGAGTAGATTAAAAGCATTAATGCTATTTTCGGGAGTAATGTATGGAATTATAATGGTTATGAATACATACGAAATGGGACTTCTAGATGAAATGGGATTATCAGCATCTATAACAGGAATTATATATGCTATAATGCAAATAGTTGCTGGAATATCATCAAAACAGCATGAAAAAATACATCAAAAATATAAAAATAAAACATTATCAATTGTTGGAGTTTCATATACGCTTGCATGTTTAATGGCAGGAATTATTGCTGTTACAGGGTTACCATATTGGCTAATTATAGGAATAATTGTAGCAACATATGCAGTACGTTATTTATCAACAGGTTTTTATTATGTGTTAATAAAAAAATATATAACGAATTTCACAAATGGAGAGGTTGCAAACAAAGTGTACTCTGCACACAGTTTCGTAATAGGACTTGGAAACCTAATAATATGCGCATTTGGAGCTGTTATTTCATCAAACTTTAGTGTAAAACATTCAATGATAATATTTGGAATAGTATTTTTTACAATTATGATTTTAATATTAAATTATATGAGAACAAGAGTTGGACTTGATCCAAATTCTTATAGAAAAAAAGATATAAATTACAAGGAATACATAGGATTAAAATAGGAGTTGGTATAATTATACTTTTGAAAAAAACACTTGACAGCCAGCCATAATACATATAAAATAGTATATGTAAAGTATAGCTAATATAAAAAATTATAGATAGATAATTAAATAAAATTTATATATTTAGAGAGAGTATTAGATATATATTTATGCACATTGAAAATTTAATAGAAAGAGGTGTTAGATTATGCAAATTGTAATTGATATCGCCATTTTTCTAGTCTCAGCAATCATTTTTACCTTTGTAGGTATGGCAATAAGAAAAAAAGTAGCAGAATCAAAATTAGGAAGTGCAGAGGAAGAAGCAAGAAAGATAATTAACCTTGCACAAAAAGAAGCCGAAAACAAAAAGAAAGAAGAAATTTTTAAGGCTAAAGAAGAGATCATGAACAGTAGAAAAGATCTTGATAACGAGATTAGAGAAAGAAGAAGCGAAGTACAACAACAAGAAAGAAGATTATTACAAAAAGAGGAAAATCTTGAAAACAAAATGGAGCACATTGAGAGAAAGGAACAAGAAATCGAAAACAAGAAGCAAGAGCTTGAAAATAAGAAACAAGAAATATCAAAAACTTTGGACAAGCAAATGCAAGAGCTTCAAAGAATTTCAGGATTATCTAAGGAAGAAGCAAAAAATCAATTACTTGCAGATATGGACAAGCAATTAACTTTAGAAAAAGCAAACTTAATAAAGGCTGCAGAAAATAAGGTTAAAGAAGAGTCTATAAAAAATGCAAGAGAAGTAATTGGATATGCTATTCAAAAATGTGCGGCAGACCATACAGCAGAAACAACTGTATCTATAGTTCCACTACCAAATGATGAAATGAAAGGTAGAATAATAGGAAGAGAAGGAAGAAATATCCGTACATTAGAGACTTTAACAGGAGTAGACTTAATAATTGATGATACACCAGAAGCAGTAGTAATATCTGGATTTGATGCATTAAGAAGAGAAATTGCAAGAATAGCTCTTGAAAAATTGATGGAAGATGGAAGAATCCACCCAGCAAAAATCGAAGAAATGGTTGAAAAGGCAAAAGAAGAAGTTGCCGAAACAATCAAGGAAGAAGGAGAAAGAGCTTGCATGGAAACAGGCGTAATTGGACTTCATCCAGACATTGTAAACTTGCTAGGAAAATTAAAATACAGAACAAGCTATGGTCAAAATGTATTAAACCATTCAATAGAAGTTTCTAACTTAGCAAGAATTATGGCAGATGAATTAGGACTAGACCCAAAACTTGCAAGAAGAGCAGGATTATTACATGATATTGGCAAGTCACTAGATCATGATGTAGAAGGAACTCACGTTCAAATTGGTGTAGATATTCTTAAGAAATACAAAGAAAATCCATTAGTAATAAATGCAGTAGAGGCTCACCATGGAGACGTAGAACCACAAACAGTAGAAGCTGTTTTAGTAGCAGCAGCCGATGCGATATCTGCTTCAAGACCTGGAGCTAGAAGAGAAACACTTGAAAACTATATCAAGCGTTTGGAAAAACTAGAATCAATCGCAGACTCATTCAAAGGAGTTGAAAAATCATTTGCAATTCAAGCTGGTCGTGAAGTTAGAATAGTTGTAAAACCAGAACAAATTTCAGATGCAGATATGACAATTCTTGCAAGAGATGTTGCTAAGAAAGTAGAAGAAGAAATGGAATATCCAGGACAAATAAAAGTAAACATCATAAGAGAAACAAGAGTTGTAGACTACGCAAAATAAATTAAAAGACGAGGAAAACCTCGTCTTTTTTGTATACAGTGAAATAAAATTGCAATATAAATTTAATAAAAATGCAATATAATTTTACCCTAATATAGTATATAATAAAGAAAAATGTATTATAAGGGAAGATTATGAATATAGAGAAAAGTTTAAATGTGCTTGGAATTATTCCAACCAGAAAGTTTGAGTTTAATGAAAAAAATTATATAGCTAAGGCTGTTGCCGAGAAGTTAGCGGACAACATACACGAACTTGGGGATTCGTATAATGAATTATATATGCGAATTTATAATTGTAATATGAGTTATGCTCAAGTTGCACCTAAATATGGAAACGTTGTGTATTTTTACCCTAATAATACGTTATACTTTGATGAAAAATTTGACATAGCCCAAATTGATGAGAAGGTTATTCAAGAATGTGTTCATTATCTTCAAAATTTCAGGAAGCTTGATGGAAGTGAGCAAAGAATAGGAGTTTGTAACTTTGCAGAATTTAAAATATATTGCTTAGGACTTAATGAAGCAGTCACACAATACATTGCTTCTAAGGCTATTGGAGAAAAGCCACATAGGAAGAATAATGAAAGCATATCGATTTATACAATAAATGATAAATATTATCCATATCTTACGAGCTTAGTAATACAGTTGTTATTCTTTGTGGGAGAGAAGAATCTTATAAAGAGTGCGATAGACGGAACAGTAGATTTTGAAAATGATTTGTATAACACATTTGAAGAAAATACAAATAAGATTTTATCAAACTTTGATGCTATCCTGGACGAAAATAATGAAGAAAAAAGAAGTCAAGAGAAGATAATACAGTTATATATGGAAACACAAAAAATGATGTGTATGACTTACTTTGACAAGATTTATAGCAGAATTAATACGTTAAAAGAAATAGAAGAGTATACAAATAAATTAAATGAGTATGGTAAAATAGTAGGCCGAATGCTTGAAAACAATGAATTAAATGATGAAATCAACGAATATACAAATAAGATGGAAAGCAAATTAAATAAAAAATATATAGATTTGTATGCAAAACAGTCTAAACATTCGTTAATAGTAGTATATCAAAATAAGTTATTAAACTTTTTTAGAAGAATTGCAAATTGGATTGGAAACAGAGCATAAAAAGCGTTTATATGTGAAAATTTATATGTTTGAAAAGTTGACAGTTCTTTTCAAATTACAAAAATAAAATGTTGCTATAGAAAGCAACATTTTTTTCTCATATATTTTAGTGTTTATAATTTATGGTTCATATATTTGTAAAACATGAATATCTATATTAAAAAAAGAAGGATAAAAAATTCAAAATAAATACGCTTAATGCAACACGCCAAGTTGTTTTCCAAGTTCTAACAAAAACATGCTTTACAATAGAAAGACTATAGTCTTTTTTTACTGTTAATGCTAAACAATTAACGTTGTTATTTTCGGCTTCTAATGAATTTTCAACACTGGAGTTATTCTGTAGTTCTGAATTGGTCTCAAATATAGATGTGTCTGTTATTTGAGAAGCCGAGATTTCCGATGTGGAACTGCAGTCAAGTGTTGAGGCATTAGCTGAGTTTTGATTAACTGGCTCTTGATTGCTGTTTAATTCGGAAGCAAATTGAGCATTATCATTACGTTCTTTTAATTCCAAATCTGTGGCATTATTAACCATAATTTTGAATCCTTTCTTTTGATTTATAAATTTGTAATTAAATTATAACATAGTAGCGACAAATGTCAATAAAAAGTGACAAAGAATAATATGCAAAATATGAAAAAGAATGTAGTATTAATTTTGATTATGTAGACTGATTATGAAAAAACCAGGATGATGTAAAAAATATATATTTTATACTAAAAAAGGGAGAAAAGAGGCTGTTTTTATTGACTTATTTTACCATTTGTTATATAATGCAGCTGTAAAAATATTTTTTAGAAAGGAAAATATATGAGATGAAAGCAAAAAAAATCATGGCAGTACTTGTAATAGCAATAATGCTGATAGGAATTGTTAGTGTACCAGTACTTGCGTCAACTAATGAAAAAGTAATCTTAAAGAATTCCGATAATGAATATTTAATTTATTTCAAAGAATTCTGCAAAAAAGAATTTCAATTTGCAATTAGCAAAGACAGCAAAACAGCAGAAGCAGATCTAAACTTTGTTAATTCTGCAAAAGACCAACCTGCATCAGCAGCAGGAACATTAAATGTAGCTTACATAGATGAAGCTTCATTTGAAAGCATCTTCGGAAAAAATCCAACAAGCTTAGTAGCTTATATTTGGCTAAAAGATGCTGAAGACAATACAGTAATTAAAGCAGACAAACTTGATTTAAACGAAGCAGTAACAGATAAAATGATAGAGACAGTGAACGGAACAACCAAAAGAATTGATGTTGATACAGAAAAGCAATATCAAAGAAATGTAGTAGAGGACGGAGTAAGCAAAACTGTAACAGTAGGAAAAGTAGTTCTAAATGAGAAAGAAGGAGCTAAGTACTCATATGTTCTAACAAAGTTAGACGACAAAACTACAGATGCAAATAAACTATTTGAATTAGCAGATACGTTAAAAAACAGCATAGATGATACATACACAAATTTAAGCCTAAGCAAACAATTTTATGACTTGTATGTTAAATTAATGCCAAGCAATTCAGAATGGACAGCTGTAGAAAATTCAGAAATACTTCAACCAGAAAATACTGTTGAGGGAGACAAATATATTGTATACATCAAAGAAACAAAGGGTAATGATGAAACAGTAGACGCTAAATTCTTAACATGTGTATATAAAGAAGATGCAGGTGTTGATAAAGAAGAGAAAACTATTACAGAAACTGTTAAATTACCAGTAACATTCGATAGTGGAGCGATTTTATTTACAGTACTAGGAATTATAATTATCGCATTAGCAATATTCGTATTTATAAGAATTAAATCTAATAAAAAAGATGAGAACAAATAGTTATGAAAAAGGTCTATAATCTTATAATTGCCGTATTAATTGTAGCGCTAATCGTAGTAGTAGCAATGATTGTTATAAGATATGGTGGCAATTATTTAAACGAAAAAGAGGTTTCATCCTCACTTGAAACAATAGAAGAAGAGTTAAATAAAGAAGAAACACAGCAATCTGAAAGTTTGCCGGAGTTAGAATTTAAAGGATACAAGATAGAAGGAATAATAGAGATTCCAAAGATTAATATCAAGTATCCTATAATTGACCATACAAACGAAGAAACGATGAAAGTTTCTATAACAAAGTTCTGGGGACCACAAGCAAACGAAATTGGAAACTACACAGTAGCAGGACACAACAATAAAGATGGCACGATGTTTGGAAAAACAAAATATTTACAAATAGGAGATAAAATAAAATTAACAAACCTAAAAAATAAAACTATTGAATATGAAATATTTAAAATATATTCAATAGATCCAGACGATGTAAGTTGTGTAGAAAGTGTGGAAAACGGTACTAGAGAAATCACTTTAATAACGTGTACAAACGGACATAAGAATAGATTAGTAACTAAAGCAAGACAAATTTTATAATTTTTAAAATATGGGGGTAAAAAAATTGAAAGCGAGAATTAATTATAGGAGCAAAAGAACCATTATAATTATAAGCATAGCAGTAGTTCTATTAATAGTAGCAATTGCTGGTACAGTTGCCTTTGTAAAAGGTAATAGAGATGCATCAGCTGCAATGACAGACGACAACCATGGAACATCACAAAATGATGGGACAAATGCAGGCTTACCTAATAATGGAGATCAAAACGATGGCAGTGATCAAAATAACGATGGAACAACATTGCCAACAGATGGAGACAACACAAACCCAGCAGATTCAAACAATAATGATAACAACGGTAGTACCACAAATGATGGAACTACTGGTACAAATGGTGCCAATGGGTCTACAACTGGGACAACAAATGGAGCAAACACAGGCGCTAATGCTGGAACAACAACAGGAACTACAACAGCAGGTAACAATGGTGCAAACGTTCCAAACCAAGATTACACACAAACAACAACAGTTATAACAGAAAATCCTTGGGAGACAAAAGAAGTAGGCTGGAGCCCAATAAGCGTTGCAGCATATACAGCAGCATCAAAATTAAAAGTACATAAACCAGACCTAGACTTACAAAAATATGCTTATTTAGATGGGGATTCTTTAGAAGAACTACCAGTAAATACAGCTGTACAAAAAGGTGAAACAATCACTTATGTTATAAAAATAACAAATAACGGAAACGAAGATGCAAACGGAATCCGTACAATAGATTCAATACCAGAAGGAACAGAACTTGCTTCTATTTCAGAAGGTGGGGCACTAAACAATGACGGAAAAATTGTATGGAAAAACAATATAAAAGCAGGAGAAACTGTAACAGTATCATTCAAAGTAGTAGTTACAACAGACTCTATAGATTTAATTAACAACATAGCAAAAGTAAATGGAGAAGAAACACCAGAAACAAAAACTCCAGTAATAACAGCAAACAAAACAGCACAAGTTGTTACAATAGTAGACAAAGAAGAAGTTCTTGAAAACAGAGATGCAAAAGTTGGAGAAACAATTAGATACACAATTACTGCAAAAAACACAACAGAAGTTGATGGAACAACAGTAATAAAAGATAGCATTCCAGACGGAACATCTTTTGTAGATGGAACAATAACAGAAAAAGGAAACTTTGATAAAGAAAATGGAACAATTACATGGAATAACGTAGTTGTACCTGCAAAAGGAGAGGTTTCTGTAAGCTTTGACGTTGTTGTAAATAAAACAACAAAAATAGGAGAAGAAGTTGTTGCTGTAAAATCAGTAAGCAATACTGCAACAGTTGGAAACACACCAACAGAAGAAGTTGAAACAAAAGTTGCAAATATTACAACAGTAAAAACAAGCGAAGGAAAACATGCTGATGGAACACTTGTAACAAAGGAAAATCCATTACATGAATTAGACAAAATAACATATACATTAACAGCTAAAAACGATGGAGAAGGAAAAGGAACAGTAAAAATATCTGATACAATTCCAACAGGAACAACATTAGTAGGAAGTATTGAATTAGATGGAAAATCATATACAGAAGCTGAGTTAAATGCTGGAATAGATGTTACTTTAGAAGCAGGAAAAGAAAAATCAATAATATTTACTGTAAAAATAAATCCATTTGAGACTGAAAAAATAACAGTAAGAAATGCAGATGCAAAACAAGATGGAACAGAAGTACCTCCAACAGATGATGAGGTTGTTAAAGAATATGTTTCAATTGATGTTAATAAGAAATTTGTTGATAAAGATAACATTGATAAATATAGACCTGGAGAAGTAACAGTTGGACTATATTCAAGCAAAGATTCAAAAGAATTTATTACAACAATTAAATTAAATGAAAGTAACGGATGGGAAGGTTCATTTACAGGACTTAATAAATATGATTTAGAAACAAAAGCTCTTATAGATTATGATGTGAGAGAAATAAATGTAGATGAGAATTACAATGTTGCATATGAGTATTCAAAAGAAGAAAATAGAGTAACTATAATAAATACATTAAAATATGAAAATGTTAAAACATCAAAAACAGCAACAAAAGTATGGAATGATAATGAAAATAGAGCAGGAGTAAGACCAGATTCTATTGAATTAACATTAGTAGCAGATGAAACTGCAACAGACAAAAAAGCAACAGCAAATGCTGAAAACAACTGGACAGTAACATTTGCAGGATTAAATAAATATACTAAAGATGGCAGAGAGATAGAATATACAATAACTGAAACAACAGAACCAGCTCACTACACAAAGAGTGAAAGTGGTTTAACAGTAACAAATACAATTGATTATGAATCAATAAAAACTGAAAAAACAGTAACAAAGCAATGGGATGATAATAATAATAAAAACAGACCAACAGAAGTAGAAATTGGCATATATGATGGAGATAAAAGAGTCAATACAGCAAAAGCAACTTCACCAGAATGGAAAGCAACATTTACAGACTTGCAAAAATATACAGAAAATGGTGAAGAGATAACATATACATTTAAAGAAGAAAAAGTTCCAGATGGATATGTAGCAACAGTAAAAGAAAATGTAATAATCAATGCTTTACCAAGACTTGAAGTTACAAAAATAGTTAAATCAATAAATGGAGTAGATGCAACAACAGTAGACAAGAGTACTGTAAAAGAAAATGATATTATAGAATATCTAATAACTGTAAAAAATACAGGTTCTGTTACAGTAAAGAATATTGAAGTTACAGAAAGCTTAGATGTTTATCTTGATGCTGGAAAACCAGAAGAAACAACAACATCAGTTGGAACAATTGCAGAATTAACAGCTGGAAAAGAACAATCATTTACAGTTTATTATAAGGTGACTGCTGAAGATGTAGATGATGTTAATGAGAACCTTGTAAATGTTGCTACAGCAACAGGACAATATACTGATGGAAATGGCAATGAAAAAGAAGTAACAGATGATGGTAAAACATCAGTTATTCCAGGAGAAAGAAACGATTTGAGCATTGTAAAAACTCAAAAGGTAAATGATAAAGATGTTACAGACGATACAAAAGTTGTACCAGGAGATAAAATAAGCTATACAATTACAGTTAAAAATACTGGAAATACTGTATTAAACAACGTTGAAGTAACAGATTCTATGTTAACAAAAACCTACTTTGAATTAACAAATAAAGATGGCTTCAAATTGGAAGATGGAAAATTAACAATTAAAACATTAGCACTTAATGAAACAAAAACAATAACTGCAGAATATATAGTACAAGAATCTGATATGAATAAAGAAGAAGGAAGTATAGAAAACGTAGCTACTGCAAAAGCAGATAAGGTACCAGAAAAAGATGATCATGTTGACGTGCCAACAGAAGCTTGGTATGCAAATATATCTACTAGAAAAGCAAGTAAGGGTTCAGCAAGCCCACTACATGAGCTTGATACAATCACATACACATTAACTGCAACAAATAATGGTACAGATGATGGAACAGTAAAAATATCTGATACAATTCCAACAGGAACAACATTGGTACCTGAAAGCATAAAATTAGATGGAGTGGATTCTGCATATACAGAAGAAGAATTAAATGCAGGAATTGAAGTACATCTAAATGCTGGAGAAACTAAAAAATTAACATTTACTGTAACAATAAATCCATTTGAAACAGAAACTGGAACTATAAATATTGTAAATGATGCTGCTAAACAAGATAGCACACCAATACCAGGTACAATGGATGAAGTAGAAAAAGAATATACTAATGTTATAGTAAATAAGAAATGGGTAGAAGATAATACGACACAAGCTAATAGAAGACCTTCACAAATTAGATTTGAATTATATGCTGATAATAGTACTCAACCGCTTACGCATTATGATATGAATACGACAAAGAGTGAAGATTCATACACATTTGAAAAATTATCAAAATATAATTCAGACGGAACACCTATAAAGTATACTGTACAGGAAAAAGAGATTAACACAAATGACTTAAAATTCTATGAATCAAAACATTCAGAGAGTACAGATAATGATGGAAACAAAACATATAATTTCACAAACACATTCAGGAAACCAACAGACAAAAAGGAAATTACAGTAACAAAAATATGGGATGACCGTAATGATGCTGCACAAAAAAGACCAGGTGAAATTACTTTAGAATTAAATGGTAAACCAATTAATTTAACAAAAAATGCCGATGCAGAACAAAATGATGGAAATAAATGATCAACGAAAGTGACTGTTGATGTATATGATGAAAATGGAGAAGAAATTGATTATGAGGTAACAGAATCAGATGATCAAGTTCCATTATGGTATACAAAATCAATAGTAGATAAAACAACAATTAAAAATACATTTAAAGCTCCAATTGATGAAAAATATGATATAACATTAACAAAAGTTTGGAAAGATAGCAAAAATAAAGCAAATAAGAGACCTACATCAATTAAATTTGATTTGTATAAAATCAATGTTGAAGGAGAAAAAGTAGTAGTTGAGGAAAACATTGAACTTAAAGGAGAGCCTAAAGCAGACCAATGGACTATAACAAGAAATGTTCAAAAATATGATGAAAAAGCAAATGTAATAAAATACTTTGTAGTAGAAAAAGAAACAGGTTCAATATTCTACATTAACACAGATACTGACACAACAGATTTAACTGTAACAAACAAATTTGAAGTTCCAAACGATAAAGCAGATATATCTGTAAAAAAAGTATGGAACGATAATAATAACTCAGCAAAAAGAGAATCAGTAACTATTAGAGTTACAGGAAATGGTAAGTATGAAGATATAGTATTAACAAGTGAGAACGCAAATGCGACAGACGGAAATGTTTGGGAGAAAAATAATGTTGATACTAAATTACCAAAATATGATAGTTTGGGTAATGAAATAGATTACACATTTGACGAAGTAAATATTCCAGATGGATATATAAAAACAGTAAAGGACAATGAAATAACAAACTCATTACCAGGAATCGTAGTTACAAAAACTGTTAAATCAGTTACAAACAAAGATGGAAATAAAATGGATACAACAGGCGTTAACCAAATAACAGTAAACCAGGGAGACGTGATTGAATACTTAATAACAGTTAAAAATACTGGAACTGTAGATTTAACAAATGTAACTGTAACAGATAATTTAAATGTATATACAGACCAAAACAGACCAGACGAAACAACAAATACATTACTATCTAATGGAGCTTTAGCTAAAGGAGCTAATTTAGAATATACTGTATATTATAAAGTAACAGAAAATGATGTAAAAGTTAATGGTCAAACTTTAAAAAATACTGCAACTGCACAAGGCAGTTATAAGGATAGCAATGATAAAACTAATACAATAAAGGATGAAGATTCTGCTTATGTTACAATAGCAGATGCACCAGGAGTTGAAATTGTAAAAACTCAAACTGTAAAACGTAATGGTAAACAACTAGATGCGAATGCAAAAGTAGAACCAGGTGACGTAATAGAATACACAATTACGGTAACAAATACAGGAAATACAATTTTACAAAATGTTGTTGTAGAAGATTCAATGATTGGATACACAGGATTTGAATTAACAAGTGGAAATTGGAATATAGGAGCATTAGATAGAGCTCCAAATAATGTTGCAATAATAACAGCAAAATACACAGTACAAGAATCTGATATGAAAGAATTAGAAAGCACAGTTAAGAATGTAGCAACAGTAAAAACTACTTCAACAGAGCCAAAGAGTTCAGAGGTAGAAGTTCCTACAGAAGTATGGAAGTCAGAAATTAGTGTTAAAAAGGAAAGTAGACTTATCAAACCTAACGTAAATACAATAGAAGGAAAAGCAGAATATGGAGATAAAATTGAATACACAATTACAGCAACAAATACTGGAAGAAAACAAGGAACAATAGATGTAGCAGATAAAATTGATACAACAAAGACAGAATTAATTGATTTCTCTAAGGATATTACAAATTTAACGGAAGAGGAATACAATAAATTAGCAACAACAGAAGGATTAACTAAAACTCTAACTGTTGAAGGCAATGGTACTACATCAATTATATTTACTGTTAGAGTAATAGCAAAGTCTGGCGAAAATATTACAAATACTGCAGGTGTTGGAAAAGATAATACTCCTACATCAGATAAAGGATACAACGTAGAAAAGAAAGTAAAAGTTACGACAAAGACAGAAATACCAAAAATAACAAATAGTAACGTTGCAATTGTATTAGATATTTCAGGAAGCATGCTAGAAAAGGATGTTAAAGTGCCAAATGGAGGTACAGACAGATGGGGAAAACCTACTTATGATACAAAGACTAGAATAGAAGTTGCTAAAAAGGCTGTTAAAGATTTTATAGATACAATTAATTTACCAGACAGTGGTAACACTGGTTCAGCTGTATCAGTAGTAACATTTAGAGGACCATCAGATTGGACTACTGTAACAGGAACTAATTACACAAATGTTTTGAGTGTAGATGAACACAAAAATACAATAGCTACAAATAAAACTCAAGCAGATTATCTAAAAGCTAAAGTAGATGCAGTTAAGGTACCAAGCGCAGGAGGAACTGTAATATCTGGAGCATTACAAAAAGCGACAGAGCAAGTAAATAAATTAAAAAAAGAAAATGAAACAAACAAAAATATTGTAATATTTGTAGGAGACGGAAAGCCACAATGTGATGGTGGAGACATTTCAGATGAGGCTGAAAAATTAAAAGCTACGGGTGCTACAGTATATACTATAGGATTTAAGAATGATGTAGAAGAATTAAAAAATATTGCAAGTGATAATGGAAAAGGTGGTAAATTATATTACACGACAAGTGATAATGTGGATTTATCAAGTATATTCACAACAATAGGAACTACTATAAATCCTGGTAAAGAAGAACAAAAAGAATCGGCAGAAGGTTTAATAGAATTGCCAAATATAGATACAAGTAAAAATATAACTATAAATGGAAAGACTGATACTTTTGATTCATGGTGTGAGAGTGGAATAATTAACTATGACGAAGATAAAAAAGTATATTTCTTAGATACAAGTAAATTTGATGCTGATGAAAGTATTGAAATTGAGTATTTTGAAAAGAACTAATACACAAAAAAATATGGGCTAGAAATAGCTCATATTTTTTATGATTTTATTGCTAAACTGAAACTATATAATCTTTAACATTAGATAAATTATTAGTACATAAGATTTTATAATTGCTACTAGAGTTTGCTGATATACTTGGAATGGTTAGAGGCATACCAAATATTGTATCTCCATTGCTATCTAATGCGTAAAAATGTGCAGAAGTTTCAACAGAATCTTCGTTAGTTGTATTTTCGAAAATAATTTCAATAATCGAAGATTCAGCACTAGAAGTTTTTATATTAATCTTTTTTACTTTTATAAAGTCTAACCCTTTTACATATTGTGTATCATCTAAATCAGTTGATATTTCGGAAAGTGACTCGGATTGATTTTTGTTTCCAAACATTTTAAGAATGTTTGAAGAAAAGTTATAAATAAAAAGAATTAAAATAAAACAAAAAAATATTATCAAACCAACAATATAATGTTTATGGTTTGTAGAATTGTTATATGTATGTTTTCCTTTTTTCTTTGAATTTCTTGACATATATTTACATCTCCTTTAACACTGTAATATAATACAATAAAAAAGCTGTGATGTCAACGCTTAAAAGAGTTTATGAAACAATTCTACATAGTACTTTTTACAAAAATGTGATAAAATTTATAAAAAATCCTGCAAAAGTGTGATAAAATTCCTCAAAAACTTTGCAAAAATGTGATTCGCACATTTAATAACTAGAATACATGGAAAAATTTATATAGTGCCTGCTATTAATTCGCACAATTACATTGCTAAATGAGAAATATTGTGATAAATTAAATAAAAAATAGATGGAGATTAAAATGAAAAAAATAAAAGAATTTTTGCAAGATAACAAAAAAACAACAATATTAGCATTTGTTGGAAGTGCAATATTATTAGCATATTACTTAATTTTTTATTTTGGAGGTGCCTTTATTTCAATAATCTTGTACCAAACAAGTGTAATTGGATTTGCAATATATTTTACGATGGCACTATTAAAAATGCACAAAGAGAATGTTAATATTAAGGTAGCAAATTATGTATTAATTATAACGCTAATAATACAAACAGTTTTTGATATGATAATGGCTATTGCAAGATTAGATTATGGAATTGGTAATACAGATGAGTTTATTGGAATTATAGTAAATGTTATTTCGATAATGTACTTTTTCAACATATTACTAAAAAAGTCGCACTTTATAAATAATAAGGTGTATTCAATTGCAGTAATAGTTGGTTTTGCTTTCCAAATGATACAAACATCATTTTTTTCATCAGGAAAAATTTTATTAAGTTTGTGTTCATTGACTGTAGTACCATATTTCTATAATTATTATGAATTATCAAAGAAAAAATAATTAGATAACTAAAAGAGATTAAATCATATCAAGAAGTATGAATTAGTTTTTGTATTCTAAGCTTTTCTGTTCCAGTAATTTAAAGTCACAACTTAGATCTTTATAAAATTTTGACATTTTTGTATTGCTTGAGCTTGTTACTATATAATAAAGTTTCTCTGATTTATATGTAATTTTTAACTTGTTTTGAGATGTGTTTATGCAAGAATATTGTTCATGGAGTAGTCTTTTATAACCATAGCTTTTATCTTGCAAATTTAGTGGAATAACACATCTGATTGGTACGGGTATCATGTCAGAGAATCGAATGATGCCTAAATCTTTTTTAGCTTTTAAATTGGAAATTTTGAAAAAAGTTAAATTGTCTTTATAACTTTTGTGCTTTAGTTTGGGAGAAAATAGAGGAGCAAAATAATAATGAGATTCAACAACAAGTACTACGCCGACATAAGGTCTAGTTTGATCTTTATTGTAAGCTATATGTTTATCAAATTGACTTAGATAGTTAATATAATTTTCATCAATAATATAAAAATTTAAATTTTTTAATTTTAGTTTTTTATTTTCTTTCATAAATCCTCCAAAAAAATAGAGGATACCTTTTTATAAAGTATTCCCCTATTAATTTTACTGAAACTTGTTTATAGTAAAAACTAAAGGCTCGTTTCTAACCTAATGTTAAATAGGATATTCGTTTATAGGATAAACATCCTAAAGGCTCATATCTAACCTAATGTTATAATGCACTTATTTATGAAATAAATCAAAGGTTTGTGTAACCTAGTTTGCTAGATAAATTTCTTTATCATTATTTAGTATATTAATTATACTTTAAATTATTTACTAAATCAAGATATTTTAAGAAAAAATCTAAGAAATAAAAAAGCGTATCAAGAAAAATTAAAATTAGATGGAAGAAAATCAAAAAAAGAAGTGGTTAGAGAAAGACGAGAAAAAATAAAAGACCTTTTAGCAGAAGGTCTTAGTCAAAAAGAAATTTATAGTTTATTAAAAATATCTAAACGTACATGTATAAATGACGTTAATTTCTTAAAAGAACAAGGTTTAATATAACCTTATTCTTTTGTATTATAGAATATAGAATTAATTTTGTCAATAAATAAAAGGTGCAATTTTTTAAGCCCTTGTATTATAGGGTTACTTTGTAACCTGTTCTCTCTTTAAAGAGAGAGGACTAATTTAGTAGGAAATAACTAGAGTGAGCTAAAATTCTTTGCAAGAAAGACCAATTAAAAAAGAGACTATAGGATCATTAAGCATTTTATTACCAGTAGAAATTTATAAAGATTTTGAAGATAAATGTTCTAATCTTCATTTGGATACG
>OGOP01000183.1_pt1 | contig 59990 bp, 46 predicted proteins | sample 1552591 | NCBI WGS metagenome assembly OGOP01 (sample SAMEA2580120, study PRJEB22360) | human gut metagenome | biome: human gut; feature: human-associated habitat; material: faeces | place: Denmark | collected 2008/2010 | reverse complement strand
AAAGCGTTGAAATATCGGCGTTTTGGCAACGTTCATATTATTATCTGTTGGCATAATAAATTATCCTTAAAAAGAGGTAAAATTATGGAAATCAAAAAGTGTTGGTACAAGGAAATGACCGTTTACCAGATCTGGCCCAGAAGTTTCAAGGACGGCAACGGCGACGGTATCGGCGACCTGAAAGGCGTGCTGGAAAAGCTTGATTATCTGAAATGGCTGGGTATTGACGCCATCTGGTTTTCGCCCGTTTACAAAAGTCCGCAATGCGACTTCGGATACGACATCGCCGATTATCGCAACATCGCGCCCGAATACGGCACCCTTGACGACTTCAAGGCGGTGTTGAAAGGATGCAAGGAAAGGGGCATAAAAGTCATAATGGACCTTGTCGTCAACCACACGTCGACCGAACACGAATGGTTCCAGAAGTCCCGCATGGGCGGCGACGACAACCCGTATAAGGATTATTATTTCTGGCGCAAAGGCACGGGAAAGGACGGGAAAGGTTATCCCAACAACTGGACGTCATCGTTCCCCGGCCCCGCCTGGACGTGGGATGACGAAAGGAAAGAATATTATCTCCATTTGTTCGCCGTCGGACAGCCCGACCTGAATCACGATAATCCGAAAGTAAGACAGGAAGTCATCGACATTTACAAATACTGGCTCGATATGGGCGTGGATGGTTTCCGCGAAGACGTCATCACTTATATCAGCAAGGAAAAAGGGCTGCCGAACGGCAATCCGCTTTCACCCGTCATGCGCGGCGTTACGCACTATAACAGGGGACCGCACCTTCACGAATATCTGCAACAGTTCAAAAACGAAGGCTGGGGCAAATACGACTGCATGACCGTCGGCGAAGCGCCCGGAATGACGCCCGATATCGCTCTCGAATTCATAAAAGAAGGCGACAAACAAGACCTTAATATGATGTTCCATTTCCAGCATATGGAAGCGGACTGCATCGGCAACGCCTGCGTGCACACGGGATTCAAACTCAAAAAACTCAAAAAAGTCATGTCGACGTGGCAGGACAAAATGTACGGCGTCGCGTGGAACGCAAACTATATGGAAAACCACGATCAACCCCGTTCGGTTTCCCGTTTCGGCGACGAAAAGAGATATCACGACTTGTCGGCGAAAGTGCTTGCAAACTCGTATTTCTTCCTGTCGGGCACGCCGTTTGTGTATCAGGGACAGGAAATCGGCATGACCAGCATATACCTTAAAAACATGCGCGATTACGTGGACGTTGCGGCGTTTTGCACGCACGACATAATGAAAAAACTCGGTCTTCCCGAAAAGCTCGCGATGAAAATGCTTGCATACGGCAGCCGCGACAACGCCCGCACCCCCGTACAGTGGACGGACGGCAAGTGTGCCGGGTTCACGACGGCAGACCGCGCCTGGTTCCATATCAACAAAAACTATAAGGATATCAACGTAGAAAGCCAGATTGACGACGAAAACAGCGTCCTTAACTACTATCGCGAACTTATCAGGATAAGAAAAGAAAACCCGATTATAATCTACGGCGACTACAAGTTGCATTATAAAAACAGCAAAAACCTGTGGGTTTACGAAAGGAATTACGAAGGGAAACGTATGCTTGTCGTGCTGAATTTCTCGGACAAAGCGGTCAGATTCAAGGCGCCCGAAGGCTTCGACCTTGAAAAGGGCAAGTTACTTATTGGAAACTACAAGGACAACAAAGTGGTAAACAACGGCTTTGTTACCCGTCCGTGGGAAGCAAGGACGTATATCTTCGGATAAACGGCAAAAAACAAAAATGCGGGGGCTTTTCGGAGTCCCCGTTTGTATTTTTATGATTATTTTGAAAAAAGTTGGAAATTTTCAAGAGATAATCCGTATATAAAGTAGAGTCATGTTGAAAGAAAAGGTAGCGCGCGCTATCAGACAACTTAAAAAGGGCAAAACCGAGTATTTTGACGAGATTTACGATTTGACAAAGGCGTCGGTGTATTACGTGATACGCGGCGTGTTGAAGGACAACTATCTTGTCGAGGACGCAATGCAGGAAACGTACGTCGCTTTTCTGAACTCGATTGCGAAAATCGATGATGAGCAAAACCCGCTTTCGTACCTTTTGCAAATCGCGAAGAACAAGGCGCTGGACGAGGCTCGGCGAATGACAAGGGCTGCGGGCGCGAATATCGACGACGTCGAAATCGCGACAAGCGACGTGACCGTTTCGGATCTTCCGCTTCTCGAACACGCAAGGCAGAATTTAAGCGATGACGAATTCCGCATACTGGAACTCACGACGATTTACGGATACCGCCGCGTCGAGGTCGCAAAAATGCTTGGCGAACCCATATCCACGATAAACTGGAAATATAACAAGTTAATCAAAAAAGTCAAAACGTTTTACGGCGAGGTTTATAATGAAAAATAAAAACAAGATTATAAACGAATTATACGAAAAGTCCCCCGACGTCAGAGAGAGAATCAGGAAAGACGTCGATTTTTCGCAGTTTGAAAAGAAGAACGCGCCCGCCGCAAAATCGTCAAACGGGTTCAAGTGGGCGACGGCAGTCTTGTCCGTTGCGCTTATCGCGATGATTGCGGTGCTTGCGCCGATTATCGCAAAAACGTCCAAGCCCAAAAAATCCGGGAAAACCCCCGGCGTTTCGTACGCGTCGGACTACGTCGTGTTTATCGACGTCAACCCGTCCGTAAGGCTCGACGTGTCCGGTGGAGACGTCGTTACCGCGCAAAAAGGTATGAACAAAGACGGCGTGGTTTTACTTTATCAGGAAAACCTTGTCGGCAAAAATATCGACGAAGCGGCAACTTATCTCATTGAAAAAATGGACGAGGCGGGGCTTGTGAAGGATAAAGGCAAAGTCAGAATTTCCGTCGCCGACAAAAAAACGGGCAAGCGCATCGACGAAAAACAGCGTCACGCCTTAGAAGTCGTCAACAACCTGTTCCAAAACAAAAACAAGGACGTTTCCGCAATGATTTTAAGCGATAATGAAATCGACGCCATCGAGGATTATTACGACAACAACAACGTCGGCGAGTACGAAAAGCAGATGGTTGAAGAGTTCAAGGCGAAATTACTTCTTGCAATCGACAAAAAAATCGGGCGCATTGACGAACTTCTTAATAATATATTGAAACCGTGGGGAAAAGACGAGCGTAAGGTGAAAAATCTTGACCAAAACGACGCGGAAAAAGCCGCGCTTGAAGCAATCAAGGTTTATTGCGCCGACTATAAGGTGAATTACCACGAGGTCGCCAACGACGAAATCGCCGAGTTTTGTGAAGAACTTTTTGACAAAAAGAAAGACCTTCAAGAATGTATCGACGACATCAACAATCCCGACGGCGACGACTCCTACGGAGAGATCCTGTCCGACCTTCTGGAAATCGTCAAGGAAGAACTTTTTGAACAAGAAGATTAAGAATTTTTCAAAAACGTTAGAATTTTTTAAGGGCTTGTCAGTATATTAAGTAGAATAAACAGGAGGTAACCCCTTATGAAAAAGAAAATAATATCAATAGTATGTGCGCTCGCTCTTATCGGAACGATGACGGCTGCGCTCACGGCGTGCGACGTCAAAGGCGGCGGTAACGCGGCGAAAGTCAAAGTCAACGCAAACGACGTATACGCGCTTTCCGCGCTGACCGGTGCGGAATATCTTGCTCAGACCGAAAGCGGCGCAACCGGCGCGGCGGAAACAACCCGCCCCGGCGTCATAACCGACGCGGACGTAAGCGGCATCAAAGACTGTCTTAATATGTTTGACGACATTCTGGCGGGTGGCGGAATCAGCCAGAACGTTGCAGAAAACACAGATAAAGACGGCGAATTCAAAGATTATCCTTTCGTCATGACGGTCACCGTCGGCAACACCGGCATCACCGCAAAAATGTATTATAAGGAAGTCAACACCGTCACCGAAACCGAAATCGACGACGGCGAGGAAGAAACCGAAGTGTCCACGACTTTGTCGGGCGTGATGGTATTCGGCGACCAAAAGTTTGACGTAACGGGCAAAAAGGAAATCGAAACCGAAGGCAACGAAAAAGAAACTTCCATCGAATTCACCACCAAAAGCAAGGCGAATCCCTTGAACTACGTCAAAATCAAACAATCCGTAGAAGTTGAAAACGGCGCTCAGGAAGTCGAATACGAATACGAAATCTACGAAAACGGCGAGAAAGCACGAGAATTCAAGCTTGAAATCGAAGACGAAAACGGCAAAACCGAAGTATCCTTCAAAATGGAAATCGAAAACGTCCCCGAAGAAACCGAATATAAAATCATCAAAGGCGACGTGGACGGAAAATTCAAGATTAAATACGAAAAGGGCAAAGAAAAAGGCTTTATCACCGTTGAAGCGGTTGAAGGCGGCTATAAACTCACCTACAACAACGGCTACTTCGAAGTCATTTAATAAAACATAAGTCATTTAATAAAACATAATTTTCCTTATCATTTATCCCTAAAACAAAAACAAAACCCTGAACCGCAGGGTTTTGTTTTTCAATGCAAGTTAGATTTTGGTTGACGCCAAAGAAAAGGTGAATCCATAACTTGCCCGATGGGCAAAGTTCATCGTCGGGGCGATTTCAGTCGGTTGGAAAACGGATTTTACAAATTCGCCGACGGCGAATTTATTTCATCGTAACGCCCGCGTTACATCTTGTTGGGGGCGGCGATGCCCAGAAGCGTCAAGCCCGTTTTGATGACTTGTTTCGTCGCTTTTGTGAGCAGGAGCATTGCGTTTCTTTGCGGTTCTGCCGCGTCGATAATGCGGTGCTCGAAGTAGAACTTGTTGTATGCCTGACATACCGCCATCACCGCGCGCGAGATATAGCACGGCTCGTACTTTTCGGCGGCGTCTTTGACTGCGTCGGGGAATGCCGCGATCGCTTTCACGACGGCGTTCGCTTCCGCGTTGTCAAGGGCGGAGTAATCGACGTCCTTTGTGATTTCCGCACGGCTTAAAACGCTTGTGCAGCGCGCATGAGTATATTGTACGTACGGTCCCGTTTCGCCCTCGAACGACAGCACGCGGTCGTAACTGAAAACGACGTCTTTTATGCGGTTGTTGTAAAGGGCGGAGAACACCACCGCGCCAACGCCGATATCTTCGGCAACCGTCGCTTTGTCGTCAAGACCTTTCGATTTTTCGTCCAGAATTGCGCGGGCTTTTTCCACGGTTTTGTTGAGGACGTCTTCCAGGAACACGACCTTTCCTTCGCGGGTGCTCATTGCGCCGTCTTCCATCGAAACCATACCGAAAGCGACGTGCTCCAAATCCTTGTACCAGTCGTAACCCATAAGTTCAACGACCTTAAACCACTGCTTAAAGTGCAGATTCTGCTGATAAGCAACAACGTACAGGCATTTATAAAAGTCGTAAGTTTTCTTGCGATAAAACGCCGCGGCAAGGTCGCGCGTGGCGTAAAGCGTCGCGCCGTCCGCCTTTAAGATCAAACACGGCGGCATATTGTATGCGGACAAATCCACAACCTTTGCGCCCTCGCTGTCTTTGAGCAATCCTTTTGCGTTAAGTTCGTCGATGACGGGCTGCATTTTGTCGTTGTAAAAGCTTTCGCCGGCGTAACTGTCGAAGGTGACTTTCAGACGTTTGTACGTCCTGTTGACTTCCTTCATCGTGATGTCTTTGAACCAGTTGAACAGGGCAAGCGCGTCTTTGTCGCCGTCCTCGATAAGTTTGAAGTAATGTCTTGCCTCGTCGTTCAGCGAGTCGTCCTTTTCGGCTTCTTTGTGGAAGCGGACGTAAATATCGAGAAGGGCGCGGATACCACGTTTTTCGATGTCGTCTTTGTCGCCCCAGAGTTTGTATGCGACGATAAGTTTGCCGAACTGCGTGCCCCAGTCGCCAAGGTGATTTATGCCGACCGCGCGGTAGCCCAAGAAGTTGAACGTGCGATAAAGCGCCGCGCCGATGACCGTCGTCATAAGATGGCCGATGTGGAAAGGCTTTGCGATGTTGATGGACGAATAGTCGATGCAGACGGTTTTGCCCGCGCCGACGTCGGACGCGCCGTACTTGTCGCCTTCCGCGGCGACTTTGTCCAGAATTATTTTGTTGTACGCGCTTTTGTTAAGGTAAAAGTTGAGATATCCGTTTTTCGCCTCGACCTTATCGACAAATTTCGCAAGCGACGCAAGATAAAAGAAAGCGTCGGCGCGTTTTTTCGGCTCGGACTGACTGACGTCGTCAAAAAGTTTTTCAAAAGGCTTTCCGAGTGAGGAAAACTCCGCGCGGAAATCGTCCTTTTCGTTTTCGGGCAAAAGATCGAGCAAAGAAGATTTGCTTTTTACCGATTCTCGTACGGCGGAAACCCTTTCGTGAATGCGGTTTATGCGTTTGAGTTTTGCGACGATATCGCTTGCAAGGTCTTCGGCGATTTTGTCGGGGGCTTTCCTTAAAACCCTTGCGAAACGGAAGCACGGCAAGGAATAATCGCCGTTGCCGCTTTCTTTGGGCACCGCAATAAGGGATTCGACGTCCTGCCGGTCGACGCCGTCGATGTTGATAAGTTGCGAAATCTCGTGTTTGTAATCCATAAGTTGCCTTTTTATTTGCGTTTATGCTTAAATAGTTTAAGTTATTTTATCATAGCAATTATATTTTGTAAACCAAAGTGCCGCCTTTCTCTTTACTACAAAATAAAAATGTTGTATTATATTTTCGACAAAAACAAGAGGTGTGATATGAAATTAGGCGTAGTCGGGCTTCCCAACGTCGGGAAAAGCACGTTGTTCAACGCAATTACAAACGCAGGCGCGATGAGCGCGAATTATCCTTTTTGCACGATAGAGCCGAACGTGGGCGTCGTCGCGGTGCCGGACGAAAGGCTTGAAAAACTCGCGGCGCTTTACAACAGCAAGAAAATCACCCCCGCAACCGTGGAATTCGTGGATATCGCGGGGCTTGTCAAGGGCGCGTCGAAAGGCGAAGGTCTTGGCAATAAATTCCTGTCGCACATCAGGGAAGTGGACGCGATCGTGCACGTCGTAAGGTGCTTCGACGACGAAAACGTAACGCACGTTTCAGGTAAGGTCGATCCCGTCGACGATATCGAAACCATAAATCTGGAACTTATTTTCGCCGATATGGAAACGGTGGAACGCCGCATCGCAAAAGCGCAATCCATGGCAAAGGGCGGCGACAAAAAGTTTATCGAAGAGGCAAATCTTTTAACCCGCATTTATAAATGGCTTGAAAGCGGCAAACCCGTAAGGACGATGGAACTGTCCGACGACGAAAAGGAACTTGTGAAATCCTTTTTCCTGCTCACCGACAAACCCGTCATTTACTGCGCGAACGTGTCCGAAGACCAGACCGGCGGAAACGAATATACGAAAGCCGTCGAAGAATACGCAAAGGCGGAAGGCAGCGAAGTCGTCGTGATTTCCGCAAAGATCGAGGAAGAACTTGCAAGCCTTTCCGACGACGAAAGAAAAGCCTTCCTTGACGATTTGGGAATCGAAGAAGGCGCGCTTCCGAAACTTATCACGGCGTGCTATAAACTCCTTGGCCTTATCAGTTATCTGACCGCCGGCGAAAAGGAAGTCAGGGCTTGGACGATCGAGCGCGGAACGAAAGCGCCGCAAGCGGCAGGAAAAATCCATTCCGACTTTGAAAAGGGGTTTATCCGTGCGGAAATAGTAGATTATCCTACGCTTTTGGAACTTGGCAGTTTCAACGCCGCCAAAGAAAAAGGCAAGGTGAGGAGCGAAGGAAAGGACTACGTAATGCAACCCGACGACGTGGTTTTGTTCCGCTTTAACGTATAATTTTTTCAAAATCCGAAACAATGAAAATCAAGACGCTCCCGAGATTTCGGGGGCGTTTGTTTTTTGAAAAAGAAAAAATCCTTTCGATTTTTGTTTACTTATTATATTTACTTTGTTATAATCTTTTATATATTTTTTCAAACGAGGTATTTCCTATATGAACATGCTCGAAGTCGAAGCAAAATGGAATAAAAAATGGGAAGAGGAAAAAACCTATAAGTTCGATCCGTCGAGAATCGACAAGAAGTATTACGTCCTTGAAATGTTTTCGTATCCGTCGGGCGCAAAGTTGCACGTCGGACACTGGTTCAACTACGGACCGTCGGACAGTTTCGCGCGCTTTAAGCGTATGCAGGGCTACGAAGTGTTCCAGCCGATGGGATTCGACGCGTTCGGTCTGCCTGCCGAAAACTACGCGATAAAAACGGGTATTCATCCCAAAGACAGCACCATGAAAAACATCGCGACGATGGAAAAACAGCTTAAAAACATCGGCGCGACATACGATTGGGATTACGAGGTCGTCACGTGCGATCCGAAGTATTATAAATGGACGCAATGGCTGTTTTTGCAAATGTATAAACACGATTTGGCGTACAGAAAGGAAGCGCCGGTCAACTGGTGTCCGTCCTGCCAGACTGTTCTTGCGAACGAGCAGGTCGTCGACGGCTGCTGCGAAAGATGCGGCACGACGGTTGTCCGTAAAAACCTGACGCAATGGTTCTTCCGCATCACGAAATACGCCGAAGAACTTTTGAACGACATCGACAAACTCGACTGGCCCGAAAAAACCAAACTTATGCAAAAACACTGGATCGGTAAATCCACGGGCGGCGAAATCGAGTTCCAAGTGAAAGACAAGGACGTCAGTTTCCGCGTGTTCACGACGCGCGCCGACACGATTTTCGGTATCACGTACGTCGTTCTCGCGCCCGAAAGCCCGCTTGTCGATAAGGTCGTCACCGAAGAAAACAAACAGATTGTCGAAGACTATAAATTGCAGTGCAGCAAAATTAACGAGATTGAACGTCTTTCGTCCTCGCGCGAAAAGACGGGCGTGTTCACGGGAAGTTACGCCATCAACCCGATAAACGGCAGGGAAGTCCCCATTCTCGTTGCCGATTACGTCCTTGCAAGTTACGGCACGGGCGCGGTTATGGGCGTTGCGGCGCACGACGACCGCGACTACGTTTTCGCGAAAAAGCACGGCTTGCCCATCGAAAGAGTAATAAGGAGCAAGGACGGCTCGCCCGACGATCTGCCTTATACCGACTACGGCATAATGTGCAACAGCGGCGAATTTGACGGTATGACCACCGAAGAAGGACGCATCGCCGTCATCAGAAAGCTTGAAAAAGAAGGGAAAGGGGAACTCAAAACCAACTATCGTCTGCGCGACTGGCTTATCTCGCGTCAGCGTTATTGGGGCGCGCCCATTCCCGTTATCCATTGTCCGCATTGCGGCGCTGTGCCCGTCCCCGAAAAGGATTTGCCCGTGGAACTTCCTTACAACGTCAACTTCACGCCCGACGGCGAAAGCCCGCTGAAAAAGTGCGACGAATTTATGAACGTGAAATGCCCCGTTTGCGGCGCGGACGCAAAACGCGATCCCGACACGCTCGACACCTTCGTATGCAGCAGCTGGTATTATCTGAGATACGTCGATCCGAAAAACGACAAGGAAGCGTTCAGCCGCGAAAAAGTCGACAAAATGCTTCCCGTCGATAAATACATCGGTGGCGCGGAACACGCGTGCATGCATCTTTTGTACGCAAGATTTTTCACAAAAGCGTTGCGCGACATGGGATATCTCGACTTTGACGAACCGTTCAAGTCGCTTGTGCATCAGGGCACGATTTTAGGGCCCGACGGACAAAAAATGAGCAAGTCCCGTGGCAATGTAATTTCGCCCGACACTCTCATCGAAAAGTACGGCAGCGATGCTTTCCGACTTTACCTTATGTTCGGTTTTTCCTATGTCGAAGGCGGACCGTGGAACGATAAAGGGCTTGAAAGTATCCAGCGTTTCATGGACAGGGTTGAAAGGCTCGTGTGCCACAGCCGCACGTTCTCGTACAACAATAATCCTTTGACCGCTGCCGAAAAGAATATCGAATACGTCAGAAACAACACGATAAAATGCGTCACCGCCGACACCGAAAACTTTGCGTTCAACACGGCGATCGCGCGTATTATGGAATTCACGAACGCGCTTACCGATTACGAGAACAAAGTGTCCGACAAAAACGCCGTCTTTAAGGAGTGCGTCGAAGACCTTGTGAAGGTGCTTGCGCCGTTCGCGCCGCATTTCACGGAAGAACTTTGGGAAATTTTGGGCAACAAAACCACGATTTTCAATACCGAATTCCCGAAAGTCAACGAAAAAGCCCTTATTAAGGACGAACTCGAACTCGCGGTGCAGATCAACAGCCGCGTGAAAGCGAAAATCGTCGTACCGTCCGGCGCGGGCAAAGACGAAATCCAAAAAATCGCGATGGATTCCGATGAGGTCAAAGCCCTTCTCGACGGCGTGACCGTGAAAAAAGTTATCGTAATTCCCCACCGCCTTATCAACTTCGTAATATAGGAGAAAGATATGATTGATATTAACCTGATTCGCAGCAATCCCGACGCAGTGAAAGCGTCTTTGAAGAAGAAAGAATGCGACGTCGACTTTTCGGAACTTCTCTCGTGGGACGCCGAAAGACGCGCGCTTATTTCCGACGTCGAAAGTCTGAAAGCAAGAAAAAACAAGGTGTCGGCGGACATTCCCCGCTTGAAAAAAGAGGGCAAACCCGTTGACGCAATCTTTGACGAAATGAGAAAAATCGGCGAAGAAATCTCCGAAGACGACAAAAAAATCGACGATTTGCAGGAGAAAATCTTCAATTTCGTCGCGTGTCTTCCCAACCTTCCCGACGACGACCTCGTTGCGGGCGGCAAGGAAAACAACGCCGTACAAAAAGTCATCGGCAAAATGCCCGAATTCGACTTTGCGCCCAAAAACCACGTCGACCTTTGCACAAGCCTGAATCTCATCGACTACGAACGCGGCGTGAAACTGTCGGGCGGCGGATTCTGGATGTACCGCGGCGTCGGCGCACGGCTGGAATGGGCGCTTCTGAATTTCTTTATTTCGGAGCACCTGAAAGACGGTTACGAATTTATTCTTCCGCCGTTGCAACTCGGCTATAACTGCGGATTCGGCGCGGGACAATTCCCCAAGTTCTCGGACGAAGTGTATTGGCTCGACGTCGACGAAGACCGAAAGAAAAACCGCTTTATGCTGCCGACTGCGGAGACCGCTCTCGTGAATATTTACTCGGGCGAAATCATCGACGAAAGCAAACTCCCGATGAAAATGTTCGCATACACCCCGTGTTTCAGAAAGGAAGCGGGCAGTTATCGAAGCGAAGAGCGCGGCATGATCCGCGGACATCAGTTCAACAAGGTCGAAATGGTGCAATATACCCACCCCGATCACAGCGACGAAGCCTTTGAAGAACTTGTGAACAAGGCAAGCGGACTCGTCGAAAAGTTGGGGCTTTATCACCGCATATCGAAACTTGCCGCGGGCGACTGCTCGGCGTCGATGGCGCGCACGACCGATATCGAGGTCTGGATTCCGTCGATGGGCATTTTCAAGGAAGTTTCAAGCGTTTCGAACGCGCGCGACTATCAGGCAAGGAGAAACAACACCCGTTTCCGCGACGCCGCAACCGGCAAAACCCGTTTCGTGCATACCTTAAACGGCAGCGGACTTGCGACAAGTCGCATCCTTCCCGCGCTTGTGGAACAATATCAGAACGCCGACGGCTCGGTAACGGTGCCCGAGGTTTTAAGGCCGTTTATGGGCGGACTTGAAGTAATCAAATAATAAAAAACAAACAAAAGCGCATTGAAAACCCGCCGTACAACGGCGGTTTTTTTTTGCGTCCGAAAAAACGTTATAAGTCGTATTTTTCAAAACTTTTCGCGCCATTTTTATATGAAAGCGCGGTGAGTCCTGCGCCCGAAATAATCCCAATAAACAAAATTACGAGTTTTGCCGCAAGGTGAGAGCCGTCCGTCGTCAGAAACACGTCTTTTACAACGGGCGCGTGTGCAAGCACGACGTCGATTGCGACGATTAAAAATCCGAGTGCGCTCGACAATGCAAAATGTCTGCCGATTTTTTCGGGACTTTTATAATACGCCGTGAAAAACGCCAGGTTGAATATGCCGAAATACAAAAACGCGATTCCGTAAAAAGCAAGCGACGGCATCGAGCCCGCCTGATTTGCGGAAACGTTCAGAATCGTGCAGCGAATGACGGCAAAAGGAATCGTCGCGACAATCGTCAAAAGTTCGAAAACGCAGACGGTGATTATCCTTGCGCCGACCAGGTCCCGCTTTCTTACGGGCAGATTAAGGCTGTATTCCAGGTCGTGATTTTCACGCGACGAAAGACACATAAAGAATATGCCGAGCGTGGTGTAAAAAAACGACACGAGATATGGATAATTCGGAATAAGCAGCATAAAGGCAAACGACAAAAAAATGTAGTTCGTCGGGTGCGCCGCAAGACGGAATTCCTTGTAAACAAGATTTTTCATAATTCCTCCTTTTCAAGATGCACCATAATGTCTTCAAGCGATGCGTCGGTTGTTTCAATGTTCAAAACATCGGCTTTATCGGCAGAAATTAACACGCTTAACCCGTCTTTCAGCCGTCTCACGCCGTGCGAGCACGCTGCGATATCGTCCGTTAAAGCGTCCTTTTTAACGAATGCGAGTTTGTATTTTTCCTTGAACGTATCGGTGGGTTCGCTTGCGAAAATCTTGCCGTTTCTGATGTAGGTAATGTCGTCGGCGCACTTGTCCAGATCGGACGTCACGTGCGTTGAAAAGAGTATGGTTTTCCCGTCGTCTTTAAGCGACAAGAACACGTCCAGAAGGTCCTCGCGCGAGACGGGATCGAGCCCCGACGTCGGCTCGTCCAGAATCAAAAGGTCGGCGTTGTGCGACAGGGCAAGCGCCAGCGAATACTTGACTTTCATTCCTTGCGACAACGCCTTTACGGTTTTGTTTTCGTCCAGGTTGAATTTTTCAAGATAGCCGCGATACGCCGTGTCGTCAAAGTTTTCGTAAAACCTTTTCGTGACGGCGGTTATCGTTTTCAGTTTTTTCGTGACGTAATAATCCGCGCCGCCCGAAACGTAGCCGACGCGGCTTTTGATTTCCTTTTCGTTTTCCGAAAAGTCCTTTCCGAAAAATTTTACAGTGCCGCCGTCTTTATGGACAAACCCCAGAAGACATTTGAGAGTGGTGGATTTTCCCGCGCCGTTTCTGCCGATAAATCCCATAATGCGGCCGCTCTCGACTGAAAAACTCACGTCGTCAAGGGTAAATGCGGGATAAACCTTTGTAAGGTTTTCAATTTCAAGAGTTTTCATTGTCGTTATTAAACACCTTGTCGACGTAACCCGAAATGTATTGTTTCGGCGGAATGGCGATACCGCGCTCGGGATCTCCGAAAAGAATAAGCGTGTCGCCGGGCACAATGCCGAAAACGTCGCGCGCTTCCTTTGGGATAACGATTTGTCCTTTCTCGCCGACTTTTACCGTCCAGGCGAATTTGCCGTCTTTTTGCGATTTCATAATTACCTCAAAAGTATGAAAAGTATGATTTGTATAACTTATTTTACGCCGCGCATTAAAAATTGTCAATAAAAAAATAAAAAACCCCGCTGGCGCGGGGTAAAAGGATTTTTATTATCTGAATTTTTTGTTATCTGAAATTCACGACGTTTATCGGCTCTCCGTCAAGATAGGACACAAGGTTCATAACCGCGGTGTCCATAAGGCGTTTTCGGGATTCCTTCGACGCCCAGGCGATATGCGGCGTGATGATGCAGTTGTCCGCGCGAAGAAGCGGATTGTCGGGTTTTATCGGCTCTTCCGACACGACGTCGACTGCGGCAAACGAAACTTTGCCCGAGTCGAGCGCGTCTTTAAGCGCTTGTTCGTCGATGAGTCCGCCGCGCGAAGTATTGATGACGATTACGCCGTCTTTCATCATATCGAAGGCGTTTTTATCAAGCATTTTTTCGTTGTCTTTCGTGAGCGGGCAGTGCAGCGACACGATATCCGCGCGGGAGTACAATTCTGCAAGGTCGGCGTATTCGGCGATTTCGCTGTCCAACGACATTATTTTGTCGTAAACGATGACGTGCATGCCGAACGCGTTTGCGATCGTGCCGACGGTGCGCCCGATTCTGCCGTATCCGACAAGCCCCAGAGTTTTTCCTTTCAGCTCGGTAAGCGGATAGTCCCAGAAGCAAAAGTCTTTTGAATTTGTCCAGCGGCCTTGTTTTACGGCGTCGCTGTGGTGTCCGACGTGGTGGCAACATTCCAGAATAAGCGCGAAAGTGAACTGCGCGACTGCCGCCGTGCCATAGGTAGGAACGTTGCAGACGGGGATACCGCGCTCGGCTGCGGCGACGGTATCGACAACGTTGAAGCCGGTTGCAAGCACCCCGATATATTCGATATTCGGGCAGGCGTCCAGAATTTCCTTTGTGATTTTCACCTTGTTCACGATGACCGCCTGATTATTGCCGATGCGTTTGACAATGGTGTCGAAGTCGTCGGGCGTTCTGTCGTACACGGTAAGCTCGCCGAGGTTTCTGAACCCGTCCCACGAAAGGTCGCCGGGGTTTTCGGTAAAACCGTCCAGAATAACGATTTTCATAAGTTCCTCCCTAAAAAAGTGCATGAAGTGCCGGAATTTGCAAAAACTTTATTGCATTTTAATTGTACATTAAAAAGCGGTCGGTGTAAATACTCTTTTTCAAGAAAACGACAAAAACGGACGATTTTTTTGCAAAATTATAGGAAAAAATTGTCCTGTTATAGGACTTTTTTGCCTTTTGAATAAACCTCCGTGACTTTTCCGCGCTCGTCGACGACGTTGAACGACGCGTCATATCCAACGGAAAGAGAGGGAATTTCAATCCCCAAATACTTTCTTGGCGATTCGGTCGCGCAATAAACCGCCTTTTCAAGCGGCACGCCGTAGCGGACGATGATTTCAACCATCTTCGCGATGTTCGTCGTGCTTCCGGCAAGGGCGGACTTGTCTTTGAGATACGCCGCGGTGCCGTCGGCAATTACGGGCGTGTTTTCGCCAAGGATATATTCGCCGACAGGCGCGCCGCACGGGGCAAGGGCGTCGGACACAAGTATGATTTTTTCATATCCTTTGCACTTATAAATGAATTTGAAAAGGTTTTCGCCGATATGCACGTCGTCGGCGATGACTTCCGTATAAATATCGTCAAAGTACATCGCGCACTCGTTCAGCCCGAGATGTTTCGTGATTTTGCCGTCGACGCGGCGGAATCCGCTTGACGCGCAGTAAATATGAGTCGCTCCGTCAAGCCCGGCGTTTTTGCAGGCGATAATCTGATCGTCGATACTGTCGTCGTGTCCCGCCTGCGCCTTTATGCCGGTTCCGACGATTGCTTTTACGAGCGCGACCGCGTTTTTCGTTGCCGGACACAGCGTTACGATTTTAAGAACGTCCGCGTTTCGGCTGAAAAAATCCGCGTCCTTTTCGTCAAAGGAGGTCATTATGTTTTCAACGGGCTGCGCGCCTTTTTTCGCAATGCTTATGTACGGTCCTTCGATATGCGCGCCCAGAATTTCCGCGCCCGACGGCGACAATTTTCTCAGTTTTTCAAACGCTTTGTCAAGCGCGGTAAGCGGGGTTGCGACAAAGGTCGGAAGGTATGCTCCGATACCGTTTGAAAGAAGGTAATTTCCGATTTCCGACAATGCGTTTTCGCTAAGTTCCGTGACGTCGTGAGTCACCGCGCCGTGCGTGTGAATATCGACGTAGGGCAGCGTAACGTATCGCGGCGCGGATTTTTCGCGCGTCTTTGAAACCTTTGAAATTTTTCCGTTTTCAACGGTTATATCGACGGCGTTATCGGCGACTTTCCCGCCATAAATGAACTTTACGTTTTTAATTTCCATAATAAACCCCGTTTTTTGTTATAACTTGTAAAAATATATCGTTTCGGGCAGTTGCTCGAAATACAGCGAAACAGCGGCTTTTTTGTTGAAATCGAGCGTCACGAGAGAGGTTGTTTCAAACTCGTATCTTCTGCCGTCCGAAAGGGAAAGCGCGCACGATTTTTCGTATTCTAAGGTGTCTTTCGGTTTCTTAAAAATTGCCGACAAAACGCCCGTCTTTTTTTCGACAAGGTTGTCTGTTGTACCTTTTGAAATCTCTTTCCCTAAAAACTTCACCGGGAAAGTCGGCGGTACGAGAAAGGTGAGTTTTGCGGCGGAAAACGTCGCGTTTGAAAAATGCAGCGCAAGACGGTTTTCTTCTTCGACGACGGATATTTTCACAAAATCCCCGTCGTATCCCGAAAAGTCGATATGCGCGGACTTTACCGAACACGACTTGGTTTTCACGTCCGAAAGCGTGTATTCCCCGTCGACGTCGAACCGCGCGGTCAGTTTCCCGTTTTTCACGCCGAACTTTTTTTCGGCCTTTACCGATTTTATAAACGGAACGAGCGACGTATGATTGAAAACTTCCGTGTCGTCAAAAGAAAGCCTGACGCCGTATCCGCTGTCAACGATTTTAATCATACCGATATTTTACCCTTTTTGGAGGCGGTAGTCAAGGCGCGAAATCACGTTGGAACGAGTCTCGTCATATATTGAAAAAAATCGTCGGGGGAAAAGGGTGGACAGATGCCGCGCGGAAGTCGATTTATCTCGGCTGAAAAAAAACTTTGAAACGATAAAAGGAAAATGCGACGACGTGTTTGCCGTCGTGAAAGCGAACGCGTACGGACACGGCGCGACGGAAGTCGCGAAAACTCTTGAAGAAAGCGGTTGCAAAAAATTTGCCGTGGCGTCGGTGTACGAGGCGGAAAGTTTAAGGAAAAACGGGATAAACGGCGAAATCGCGATACTCGGCTTTTGCGAGGATTTCGGGCTTGCCCGCGAAATTGCCGCCCGTCCGCTCGTATACGACGAACACACCTTTCGTCTTGCGAAAAAGTACGACGCGGAAGTTTTCGTAAAAATCAATACGGGAATGAACAGGCTCGGGTTTTCGACAATCGGAGAAACGGCGTCCGCTGTGAAAAACTTGCGGGTTCTCGGGGTGTTCACCCATCTTTCGTCGGCAGACGGCGATGACGCAACCGACCGCCGCATCACCGAGGCGCAGATAAAAAACTTTATGGAAGCGGAACTTGTCGTCAAAAACGAAAAGGACGTCCCCTTTTATGCCGAAAACAGCGCGGCGCTCATAAAGTACGGCAGATTTTTCGACGGCGCGAGAATCGGAATCGCGCTGTACGGCGTAAATCCCGTCCCGGGCGACAAAACGCCGCTTTTGCCCGTTATGACTTTTCGCGCGGCGGTAATTGCGATAAACACGGTGAAAAAGGGCGATTTTATCGGGTACTCGCGCGGGTATCGGGCGAAAAAAGATATGCGCGTCGCGATAATATCGACAGGTTACGCCGACGGACTCCCGCGGGCGTTGTCGAACAAGGGAATGATTTTCTGCAACGGGCAATTTCTGAAAATCGTCGGAAAAGTTTCGATGGACAGCGTTGCCGTCGACGCGGGCGACGCAGACGTGAAAATTATGGACGAAGTCGTCGTTTTCGGCGACGAGATAACGGTCACGGACGTCGCAAACCGCGCGGATACTCTGCCGTACGAGATTCTGACGGGCGTTTCGGAAAGGGTGAAAAGGGTTTATAAAAACCCGTAATGCCGTAGGCACAAAAAAAAGCCCCGCAAAAGCGGGGCGTTTTTAACGGATTATTACTTTTATTACTTGTTGTTTTTGATGAAATCTTTAAGTTTTTTGGTTTCCATCTTCCAGTAAATCGTCTTAATCGGCGGGCAGATCGCAAACAGGAATCTTGCGAAGGTGAACAGTCCGCAGGGGTAAACGTATTTCTTCTTGCGTTCGATACCCTTTACCATTTTCTTTGCCACGTGAGCGGGGCTTTGTACGGGGAAGGGTTTCTTGAACTCCTTGGGATTTGCGGTTTTGAAGAAGTTCGTATTCGTTGCGACGGGATACAGGCAGGTCAGCGTCACGTTTTCGGGAAGTTCCAGACGAAGACCTTGCTGGAAGCCTTGCGTGCCGAACTTCGACGCCGAATACACGCAGTAGCCGGGCATAGCCATCTGACCGATTGCGGAAACGGTGATGCAGAAGTGTCCGTCGCGGCCTTTTAAGAAATCAAGGTATTTGCCATAGGTGTACATCGGCGAAATCGTATTGACCTGAAACATTCTGTTGACGCGATCCCAGTCGGCGTAGTTGTACTGTTCGTAATAAGGGAAGCCGGCGTTTGCATAAAAAATGTCGATTGTGCCGAGTTTTTCTTTTGCGACCTCGAAGATTTTGTTGATGCCTTCCTTGTTGCCGACGTCGCATTGCATGGGGAAGACCTTGCTTTGGTCGAACGTGGAAATGATGTCCGTTTTAAGGTCGACGGCAAGGATTTTGTTGTTGCCTTGCACAAGAAGTTTCAATGTTTCGAGACCGATACCGCTGTTTGCGCCGGTCAGAACGATTTTTTTACCGGTAATCATAAACGTGCTCCATATTATTTTGATAATAACATAATAGCACAACGCCGAAAAAATGAAAAGCGTTTTGAAAAACGAAATTGCCGCGGGGCGTTAATTTCCTGCAAGATTGTTTGACTTTAATATAAAATATTTATATAATAAATAAAAATCGGAAAAGGGAGAAGAAAAGACGATATGCTGACCGTAAATTACGTTGACGACGACGATGAATTGATGAGAATTTACGACCGCGCGGGGGTGACGGGCGCAAACACGAGCGGTATCAACGCGGTGCTCTTCGACGACGACGAGGGCGTGGGCGTATGCAAAATGGTGCTTCGCGACGAAGGAATCCTGATTGTATCTTTCGACGTCGCAAAGGACAAGGCGGAAGATCCGTCTGTTTCCGACTTCTTTTTCAGGACGATTCTTTTTAAACTGTCGATGAGCGAAGTCAATATTCTTATTGCACCCGACGACAGGCTTGAAAAATTCGGATTCAAAAAACAAGGAGATCTGATGGTTGTTGCCGCGCGGGACGTAGTTTTCCCGTCGTCTTGCGGCGGAAATCACCAAATCGATAATTAACCGAATAAAATCGGCGTATAAAGCGTCGATTTTTCCATTAAGGAGCATATATGGAAGAATTTGCAAAACCAACCAACTTTATTGAAGACATCATTGACGCCGATCTTAAAAGCGGCAAGCATACGTTCATAGCGACGCGTTTCCCGCCCGAACCGAACGGGTATCTGCATATCGGCCACGCAAAAGCCGTCTGCATAAATTTCGGCATTAAGGAAAAATATCACGGCACCTGCAATCTGCGTTTCGACGACACCAACCCGTCGAAAGAAGACGTCGAATACGTCAACAGCATTCAGGAAGACATAAGGTGGCTGGGTTTTGAATGGGACGCGCTTTATTATGCGTCCGATTACTTTGAAAAAATGTATTCGCTTGCGGAAGGGCTTATCGAAAAAGGGCTTGCGTACGTCTGCGATTTGTCCGCGGAAGAAATCAGCAAAACCCGCGGCACGCTTACCGAGCCCGGCGTAAACAGCCCGTACCGCGACAGAAGCGTGGAAGAAAACCTGCGTCTTTTCAGGGAAATGCGCGCGGGAAAATACGACGACGGCGAAAAGGTTCTCCGCGCGAAAATCGACATGGCGGCGAACAATATCAATATGCGCGATCCCGTCATTTACCGTATCGTGAAAGCGCCGCACCACAGACAAGGCACAAAATGGGTGATTTATCCCATGTACGACTTCGCGCATCCTTTGGAAGACGCGATCGAGGGTATCACGCACAGCTGTTGCAGTCTTGAATTTGAGGATCACCGTCCCTTGTACGACTGGGTTGTCGAAAAGTGCGGATTTAATCCCCGTCCGAGGCAAATCGAGTTTGCAAGGCTCAACCTTACCCACACGATTATGAGCAAGCGTTATCTTCGTCAACTTGTCGAAGACGGCGTGGTCGAAGGGTGGAACGATCCCCGTATGCCGACGTTAAGCGGTATGCGTGAAAGGGGATATCCCGCGGAAGCCATCCGCGATTTCTGCTCCCGCATCGGCGTGGCAAAGGCAAACAGCGTCGTCGATATCGCGCTTCTGGAACACTGCGTCCGCGAAAACCTTAACGAAAACGCAACGCGCGCAATGGCGGTTCTGAAACCGTTGAAACTTATTATCGAAAACTATCCCGAAGGGGCGACGGAAACCGTCGAAATCGAAAACAATCCCAACAAAGAAGGCGCGGGAACTCACACCGCGACTTTTAGTCGCGAACTTTTCATCGAAGAAAGCGACTTTTCGCTGAATCCCCCCGCAAAATATTTCCGCTTAAAACCCGGCGGAATGGTAAGGCTCAAAGGCTCGTACATCGTCGAATACGCCGGTTGCGACGTCGACGAAAACGGCAACGTCAAAGAAGTGCGCTGCAAGTATATCGAAGACAGCAAATCGGGCGGCGCGAACGCGGGCATCAAGGTTAAGGGCGTAATACACTGGGTGAACGCAAACGACTGCGTCGACGTAACTGTAAATCGTTTCGATTATCTTATCAACGACGTCGAAGGCGACCTTATGGATCGCGTCAACAAAAATTCAAAGACGGTTGTCCGCGCGAAAGCCGAAAAATTCATCGTCGAAAACGCAAAGGCGTACGACCGCTTCCAGTTTATGAGACAGGGCTATTATATGGCGGTAAGCAATTTCGACAAATCCGCGCCCGTGTTCAACGAAGTAGTGGGGCTGAAAGACAGCTTCAACAAATAAGACAAAAAAAGAAAAACGCCGTCAACTTTTTTACGAAAAGCGTTGATATGTAAACTATTTTAGTTTATAATAGTTAAGAAGTATCTTGAAACCACGACGGTTTTTTCGTGATTTCGACCATTGTTTAAGGAGATAAATTATGGCAGTATGTAAAACTTGCGGTTCAGTAGTCCATCAGGGCGACTCGTTCTGCCCCGTTTGCGGACAAGGCCTGTTCAACCCCGAAGACGCGCTTATCTGTTCGGCTTGCGAAACGCCGAATGCGCCCGGGACGCGCTTTTGCAAACATTGCGGCGCGGTGCTTCTGAGAAAGCCCAAGACGGTTCAATGTCCCGTATGTGGCAGCGAAAACGCCGAAGACGCCTTATATTGCACGGCTTGCGGCAGCGAAATGCCCGGCGATTTCGAAAAAGAGTTCGAGGTGGAAAGCATCGAAAGACTGCAAGCGGTTTTGCCGCTCATCCACTCTTATGCCGAAAAGTTCAACGGCGAATTTGACAAACTTTCCGAAGAAGAATTGAAAAATTCCACGTACGTTTGCCCGGTATGCGGCAAGCGCAACAGCATTTCCGACGAAAAGTGCCGTCGTTGCGGCAGAGATAAGAACAGAAGTCTGTACCTTGCAAGCAAGCAACGTATTCCTTCGTTCGAAGACGCCGTCGAGGTGCCCGACGTACCGCACACTCCCGTGGTCGAGCCCGTATTCCCGGTGAAAGCGGACAAAAAGCCTGAGTTTATAAACGGTAAAAAGTCTGCCGACAGCAAACCCGTAAGGGGCGGCGGACAAGCCGGTTACGCAGGCGGCTATGCTTATTCGGGCGACGGATTTATGCAAAATTCGCCCATAGTACAGCCCCTTGCAATCGTTCCGTACGTCACGCAGGAACAGCCCTTGTGGCAGTATGCGTCCAAGGCGGATTATGAAAGAATGCGTCGTAATAACGCAAAAAAATAACGGGGGAATTATGGATAAAAAAACAGAAAACGTTAAAAACGAAAAAGTCGTATTTTACGCTCCGCTGCCGGTCAACAAACCGTATCCTATCATAAGGCCCAGCGAAAAAATCCAACTTCAACCCACGGTAAATCCCGTTGCGATCGTTCCTTACCTGTCTGCGGGCGAGGAAGAAGAAACCGTCGCGCAGTCCGCGGCGGAACAACAGACCGTTGCCGCAAGAAAGACGGAAAAACGCGCGTCGGCACGTGTGTCGGGCGTTCTTATGCTTATCATCGCCACGCTGTCGATAATTCTGTTCGGGTTGTCGTTCGCGGCGAAATATCCCATTGCGGGAGCGGAAAAATACATCAGCCTTAAATACTTTGCCGATATGTTCGACGTGATGCTCAAAACGCACGAATTTGCAAAGTTCGACGTTGTTTTCGCGCCGTATCTTATCGCAGTCGCCTACGTTGCGATAGCCGTCAACTTCATTTTGTCGATAATCGCGATTTCCACGGGAAAGAGAATAGGTTTTACCCCTTGCGCGGTCATAGCGTTCCTGTGCTTTGTCGTCGCGGCGTTTTATGAGATGAAATTCTTCTCTCAGATCAAAAATCTGGGCAATCTGCTTTCGCGCGATTGCGGTTGGCCCTCGATAATGCTGATTATTATCGGCGGCGCAAACCTTGTGTTCGCATTCGTCTGCAACATAATTTGTCCTAAACACAGAATTCAGGAAACTGTCGAGTTTTAAGCGGAGGTTATATAATGAAAAGAAAAAACAAAAAAGTAGTTGCCGAATCTTTGCCCGTGAACGCGGAAGAAACCATTAAAAACGCCCGCGCGGAAATGAAGGACGAAGATTTTTCTGAACTCAGAATTCAAAAGTCCGAAGCAACGCCCATTCCGCAAGGGAAACCCGCGGCGGCTGCTCCCGCTCCGCAAAACGCGCAAAAAGTCCCGCCCGAGGTTGCAAATCCCGTCGAATATGCGGTGATGCGTCCCGTGGCAGGCGGTCTTCAACCCATAATTGCACCCCGCGGTCAGGTTCAGCTTAACCCCGTCGTAGTGCCTGTGGCGTTCGTGCCGTACGCAACGCAAAACCAACCCGTTTTGCAAATCGACAATAAACCCAAACAGCAACAACCGCTGCCCGAAGTCAAGGATCAACCCCTTGATAAAAAGGCGGCGCGCGCGGCAAAACGCCGCGATAAAAAGCCCGAGTTTGTCGGGGATGACCTTTCCGCAGAAAAAGCAATCAAGAAAACGAAAGCCAAAAACCGCGCGTTTGCGGCAATCCTTTTCGTTATCACCCTTGGATTCTTTGCGTTTGTCATTCTCAACCACTTCGCGGACAAACTCAAAATCACAAGCCTTGCGCTTGCCCCCGGCGAGCCCGATATCATTGCCGGCTGGATGAACTTCAATACAAGCAACCTTATCGAACAAGTCCCGCTGTTCCTTTACACCGTGGTATGCGCGATTGCTCTTGCGACGCTTATCGTGGAATTCGTGGGGCTTTGCAACGGCCATGGATACCACATCTGGATTTCCGCGCTTATTCTGTTCGTATTGACGGTGGCGGGCGCAGTTATCTGTGCAACCGTTCCCGCATTCAAAGCGCTTAACGTTCCTTTGAACCCGATTGCGAAGGGCAGCTTCGTATGGCGTCTTGCGATGGTGTCGGTGGTATTTTTGATTTTCGCGCTTTGCTTCATTCCAAGGAAGCCCAAGTTCGATAACGACGACGATTTAAGCGATCTGATTTAACAAAAGACAAAGAAAAATCCCGCGGAGCCCGCGGGATTTTTGTTTGCGCTTTTTCGTTTTGTTCGTTTAATATTCTACGCCGGGGATTTCTTCCCATTCAAGGACTTCTTCCCACGTCTTATTATGTTCGATGCAATAAGAATACAACGCAATCGTACTTTGTCCGAATTTTTCAGCGAAAATCGAATTGCCCATTACCATATATAAGGGCACCAAATCTCCGCCTATAATTTCCACGTAATCTTTCTCAATTCCGTTCATTCTTTTATCTCCTTCGTATTATTATCTGTTGAAACAATTATTTATTAAAAATATCGTTTCCTTTTGAGTCCACGCCGACGACGCACTCGAACCCTTCGACTTCGAGTTTCGTTACCGCTTCCGACAAAAGATCCGGAAAAGCGATGACTTCCGCCGACTTAATCGCCGATTTATAAAACGCGCCCGCTCCGCCGATTGCGACGAAGTAAACCGCGCCGTTTCGTTTTATCGCGTCCACTACCGCGCGCGTGCGCGCGCCTTTACCTATTATACCTTTAAGTCCCGCGTCCAGCATATCGGGCGTATAAACGTCCATGCGTTTCGACGTCGTGGGACCGCAACTGCCGTATGGTTCGCCGTCTTTTGCGGGCGTCGCGCCCGTGTAATAGACAAACGAATTCCGAAGGGGGAAAGGCAAAGGCTCATTGTCTTTCATAAGGGCGAAAATCTTTTTGTGAGCGGCGTCGCGCGCCGTGTAAATCGTGCCGCTTATCGACACGATATCGCCCGCATTCAGCGTTTTCAGTATTTCAATATCGCTTGTTTCGACCTTAATCATTTATCCCTCGATTATTCTTTCGCCGTGGCGCGAGCAATGACATTGTACGGTGACCGCGACGGGCAGTCCCGCAATGTGGGTGTTTTCCGTTTCGATAAACACGCGAAGGGCGGTAACGTCGCCGCGGAAGCCTTCCGCGCCGATGCCCAGAGCGTTGATTTTTTCAAGCATTTCCTTTTCAAGGGAAGAAAGATATTCGTCGGGGTTTTCTTTGTCCAAGTCGTTCAATAGGGCGTGCTTGCTCATAATCGCCGCCTTTTCCATCGTGCCGCCGACGCCGACGCCCAAAATTACGGGCGGACACGGGCAACTGCCTGCGTCTTTCACAGTTTCCACAACCTTTTCGACCACGCCCTCGACGCCGTCCGCAGGAGTTAGCATAAAAAGCCGCGACATATTCTCGCTGCCGAATCCTTTCATCATGCAGGAAACTTTCACTTTGTCGCCTTTCACGACGCGCGTGTGGATAATCGCGGGGGTGTTGTCGCCCGAGTTTTTGCGGGAAAGCGGATGCACGGACGATTTGCGGAAGTTTTCATACGCTTGTCTTACGCCGTCGTTTACGGCGTCTTCGACGTATTTCCCGGAAAGCGCGACGTCCTGCCCGATTTCCAAGAATACGACGGCAAGCCCCGTATCCTGACATACCGGCGAGTTTGTATCCCGCGCGATTTCGGCGTTTTCGGTCAGTACTTTCAGTGCGAAGCTTTCGCGTTCGTTTGCGCCTTTTGCCGCTTTCAGACGGCAATATACATTTTCGTCAAGGTGCGTTCCGATGTTTTCAAAAATTTCCCTGACCGCGTTTTCAATTTTTATCGTGTCGATTATCATACTTCACCTTTTTACCGATATAGTATAACATAATATCGCTTGTAAAGCAAAAAAAACCGTGATACAATATTAAACGAGGTTAATATGTCACTGAGAATAATGTCGATCGCCAGCGGCAGTCACGGGAACTGCACTTATATCTCGTCGGAAACGACGCATATCCTTGTGGACGCAGGGGTAAACTTGAAAAGAATTTCAGACGCGTTGAAGACAATCGGCGTGGGGATTACGGATTTGTCGGGAGTTGTCGTCACGCACGAGCACGACGACCATATTTCTGGACTTTCTGCACTTTCAAACGCCGGCGTCAAGGTGTACGCGCACGAGCGGGTTATGCCGCATATCGCGCGCCGTATAGGGCCGATTCCGTTTGAAAACGTAGATTTTTTCGACGCCGGGTTTGAAATCGGCGATATTGCGGTTTATCCGTTCAGAATACCGCACGACACGGTATATCCGCTTGCGTATACGTTCGTATCCGGCGGCGCAAGGGTTTCCGTCGCAACCGACATCGGTCATATAACCGAAGGAATTTTAAGTAATTTGAAGGGTAGTCAGGTAGTATTGCTGGAAGCGAATCACGACGTGGAAATGCTGATGAAAGGCTCGTACGCGCAACGGCTCAAAACGCGTATTTCGGGCGCAAACGGGCATATTTCCAACGATTGCGCCGCAAACGTCGCGACCGTCCTTGCACACAGCGGGCTGAAAACGTTGATTCTCGGGCATATGTCCGAGGAAAACAACTGCCCGGAACTTGCTTTTTCGACGGTATTGTCCGCCCTTGACGCAAACGGGTTTTCGGACAAAGTCCGCGTCGAACTTGCATATCAGAATAAATGCGGAGAACTTATCGAAGCCGATGAAAAATAAGAATTTCAAGTTTTCAAATACGGGCAACGCGTTTCTCGTTGCGTTTGCGACCTTTTACGTCCTGAGCCTTATTTACGAATTCTCTTTCCGTTTCACAAGCGGAATGAGCGGGGCGGCGGCGTGGTGTCAGTATCTTATCAACCCCGTTGCGTTCATAGGCTCGATGCTCGTTTACGCACGGCGTAAAAACGTCGACGTCGTGTCCGCGACGAAACTCAACAAAAAAATCGGGCTGAAACAAATCGGCATACTTTCGCTGTTGTCGGTATGCTGTATTATGGCGTTTTTGCCCGTGTCGAACATATTTTTGGACATACTTTCAAGGCTCGGGTTCGATATGAGCCTTAATATCGTCGATACGACGGCATCGGTCGGCGCATACTTTTTGGGACTGTTACTGCTTGCGGTGCTTCCCGCGTTTGCCGAAGAGTTTCTGATGCGCGGCGTCGTCCTGAACGCGGCGTCGAGAAAGCGCGATTATTCCTATGCGATACTTATCACCGCGGGTATGTTCTCGCTCATGCACGGCAACCCGATACAGACGGTGCATCAGTTTTTGCTGGGCGCGGTGCTTGCCTACGTCGTGCTTGTGTCGAAGTCGCTGTGGGCTGGGATTTTCCTGCATTTCTTCAACAACTTTTTAAGCCTGACGCTGGAATACCCGTACGAAGCGATTATGAAAAATACGAGCTTGGGCTCGATGCACGTCGGATATCGGTATCTCATCTGGATTGTGGCGATACTTTTAGGCGGCACGCTTGTCGTATATCTTCTGAAAAAGTTCACGAAAGTAAGCGCGCCGAAACGCGTTGAAATTTTGCCGGATAACGCCGAAGTCATCGACGTTTACGAAAACAACGACGGCGTTTATTCCACCGAAAAGACCTTGTCCGTTAAAGCACAAGAAAGCAAAAACGATTTTGCGGCGGCATTTAGGGATTTGTGCGGTATTTTCAAAAAAGGCGGATTAAAGGCTGCTTATAATAAGATAAACACCATAATCCGCGATATTATGCCCGAAGACGACGAAATGACCGAGATGTCGCGCGAGGACTTTTTCCCGTCGAATATCAAGCTTGTTTACGTCATTCTCGCCGTCATTTGGATTATCTCGCTGGTCAGCGGATTTTTGAATTGATGACAAAACGATTCGTAAAAAACGGCATATACGCGTTCTCGATGCTTCTTATCGCAATCTTCCGCATTATGGTTTCGGAAGGGGTTTTGTCGGGGTTTTCCGTGCTCGGTGCCGACGCCGTGTGGAGCGTCGTCGTGCAAGTCGGATTTATGGGCGTCGTGCCGCTTTTACTATACGTAATATATCTTAAATTTTCCCGGGACAAGCACGCCTTAAAAACAATCGCGGCGGAGTTCAAGTACGATTCGTTGCCCGCTGGGAAAAGTTGGGTTTATATTTTTCTTATTTCGATTTTCGCAACCTTTATGGTGACGTGTTTGTCAAACGTCTGGTACAATCTTATTTCGGTTATCGGCTACACTCCCTTGGTTTCAAAACCGCTTGTTTACGACAATATCGGCGTACTGTTTGCGGATATCGCGCTCACGGCGATTCTTCCCGCGACGTTTGAAGAGTTCACAAACCGCGGACTTTGTTACGGCGCAAACGAAAACGCGCGGTTTCCGACTTTTGCGATAATTCTTTCGGCACTGATGTTCGCGCTGATGCATACGAACGTCACGCAGGTGTTTTACACGTTCTTCTTCGGGCTTATCACGGGCGCTCTCGTTTACGTCACGAAAAGTATATATCCCGCGATGTTTTGCCATTTCGTCAACAACTTCGTTGCGGTGATGCGCGATTACGGACGGCAAACGGGAAAAGGCTTCGATTTTCTGAACAAGGCGTACGGTTTTCTGCTTGGCACGACCAAAGGCGGAATAATCGCCACGATATTGTTTATACTCGTTGCGTTTTTGATGTTCGTACTGTTTTTGAAGACGTCGGTTATCGAGAGCGACAACAGGATCGAAAAAGGCAAGGAAGTCGCGTTTTGTAAGGAAGAGACCGCACGGCTTGACAACGCGCCGCTGTATTTTGCGATAACGCTGAATACGCTTATTACGATATTTACCTTTGTATGGGGGGTTATAAGATGAAAATCAACGTCGTGTGCGTGGGCAAGATAAAAGAAAAGTATTTTACTGACGCGATAAACGAATATGCAAAAAGAATTTCAAGGTTTGCGGAGTTTAAGGTTATTGAGTGCGCGGAATTCCCCGTGAAAAACCAAAGCGCGGCGGAAGTATTGCAGTCTGTCGAAAAGGAAGGCGAGAAAATACTCGAATGTGTCAAAGGGTATGTCATATTGACAGCGATTGACGGGAAAATGCTGGATTCCGTGGAGATTTCGCGGTTAATGAGTGTCAAAATGACAGAGGGCGTTTCCGAGATAACTTTCGTCATCGGCGGCAGCAACGGCGTGAGCGACAAAGTGAAAAACCGCGCCGATTTCAAAATTTCTTTCGGGAAAGCGACTTATCCCCATCAGCTTATGCGCGTGATTTTGTCGGAGCAGATTTACCGCGCGTTTTCGATAATGAACAATCTGCCGTACCATAAATAACTTTTATTATTACTTCAAATCAGGTCAAACGAAAAAGTTTTTTCATATTATGTCGTATGATTTACGCGTACGACGATTTATTGAACGACCTTAAAACAAGAAAAAATTATTTTTCAATCGGACAAAGTGTGTTTTCGCGCGAAATTTTCGCATTCGTTAAAGGACGGGGGAATCCGCACTCGCTCATATTCGGCGGGATTCACGCAAGAGAGTGCGTTACCGCCGACGTCGTGATGCGGCTTTACGATAATTACGACGAAAGTTTGCCGGCGATATGTTTCGTGCCGCTTGTAAACCCGGACGGCGCGATGCTTGTGAAATATTCGCTTGACGGGGCGGAGTTTTCGTCGCGCGAATTTTTGAAACGGGTGAATAATAATTCAACGGATTTTTCAAAATGGAAAGCAAACGGGCGGGCGGTAGACCTCAACGTAAACTTCGACGCGGACTTCGGAAAAGGCGAAAGCAACGTATTTTATCCTGCGCCCGAAAATTACGTCGGTGAGCGTCCGTTTTCCGAGCCCGAAACGCTTGCCATGAAAAAATTGACTGAAAAATTCGGCTTCAAAGCGTCGATGTGTCTGCATACAAAGGGAAATCTTATCTATTATGGCTATAAAAAATTGAAATGTTATAAAAATTATGTTAAAATGATTGCAGCCGCAACCGGACTCCCCGCCGTGACAAGCGACGGCAGCGCGGGCGGCTACAAGGACTGGTTTTTGAAAAACGGCTTTGGATTTTCGATAACGGCGGAACTCGGCGACGATTGTCTTTTTCACCCGATTTCACGCGATTACACGGCGGAATTTGCGAAAATCCTTAATAACACGCCGAAAATCCTTGCAAAAATCGGTGAAGAAATATGGATGAAAAGTTTATGCGCCGCGCAATCGAGCTCGCAAAACAGGCGGAAACTTTCGACGAAGTCCCCATCGGCGCGGTCATCGTCCTGAACGGAGAGATCGTCGCGGAAGGCAACAACAGAAAAGAACGGGACAATTCGGCAATTTCGCACGCGGAAATCGTCGCGCTCAAAAACGCCAACGAAAAACTCGGCTGGTATCTTTCGGACTGCGAAATGTACGTCACGCTCGAACCGTGCGCGATGTGCGCGGGCGCGCTTATAAACAGCAGGCTGAAAGCGGTTTACTTCGGCGCGTACGACCAAAAAGCCGGCTGCTGCGGCACTCTTTACGACCTTCCGACGGACAAGCGGTTCAACCACAGACTCCACGTCGAAGGCGGCATCTTAAAAGACGAATGCGCCGCGCTTCTCACGGAATATTTCAGAAAAAAACGCAAAAAAGACAGCGACATACAAGGTGAAAAATGATTATTATCGGTCTTGGCAACAAAGGACTTTCCTATAAAAACACATATCACAACATGGGTTTCGACGTCGTGAGCAAACTCGCGAAAGAGCTGGGCGTCAGGTTTTCGCATACCGAGTGCAAGGCAAAAACCGCCGTTACGAACGTGAACGGGAAACGCGTCGTCCTTGCAAAACCCGAAACGTATATGAACCTTTCAGGCGAGTCGGTCAGGGAACTTATGGGGAAATATAAGGAAACGGCGGACGGCATAATCGTGATTTACGACGATATCGACATCGCAATCGGCACGATCCGCGCAAGGAACGCGGGAAGCGCGGGCACGCACAACGGCATGCGGAATATCGTGGAATGCTTGAACGGCAACACTGCTTTCAAGCGTATCCGCATCGGCACGGGATTCGACCACGGCAACGTGCCCCTTTACAACGTCGTGTTGTCGAAAGTCAAGGGCGAAAACAAAACGCTTGTCGACGCCTCGACCGACTTTGTCGCAAACGAACTTTTGTCGTTTTTGAAAGACGGCGACTTTGACAAACTTATGAGAAACGTCAACGGATTTAAGACCGAATGACGAAAAATATAAAAACGAAATGTACGACTTTTTGAGACTCGAAAACTTAAAAGGCGACTTCAAAAACCTTCTCGACGCAGTACGGGGTGGCAAAGCCACCACGGCGTTTTCGCTTGTCCAAGGAGCAAAAAACCACGTTACAAGTGCAATTCCGGGAGTTAAACTGCTGATTGTGCCGGATAGACTTGCCGCCGAAACCGCATACACTCGTCTGAAAGCGTACGTGAACGACCGCGTCGTGTTTATCCCCGACAAGGACGACGTACTCTTGAACAGAAAAGCGGGCTCGGTCGGACTCACGGGAAGAAGAATCGAGGCGTTGACGCGCCTCATCCAAAACAAAGCGGAAATCGCGGTTATCCCCGCCGAGGCGCTTTTGCAGTATTATCCCAACGTCGATGCGTTCAGGGCGGCGCACGTTACCCTTATGAAAGAAGAAGAGTACGCGCCCGAAAAAGTCGCGAACAAACTTGTGTCGATGGGTTATACCCGCGTCGAAAGCATGTCCGACCGCGGCGAATTTTCATTGCGCGGCGATATTCTGGACGTATATCCCCTTGCAAGCGAATACCCGATAAGGATAAGTTATTTTGACGACCTTGTCGAAAGCATAAAATTTTTCCGCCCGGAGACGATGGAAAGCGTGAAAGAAATCGGACACGTCACGCTGTCGCCGGCAACCGACGTACTCATCACCCGCGACGAAGCCGACAAAATCATCGGAAAAATCAAAAAACACCGCACGACGAACGGCAAAGCGAACGACGTAATCGACGACGTCATCGGCAGGCTCGAACTTAATCCGACCGACAGAAACCTTGTGTGGATAACGCCGTTTATCGACGAAAGAAGCGTGATTTTCGATTATCTTCCGCGCGACGCGACGATTATCGTGGACGAGCCGAAACTTTTGTACGATAAGTTGGAACTTATCGAAAAGGAACACTCGTCAAGGGTGAAAAGCCTTGTCGAAAGCGGCGAAGTACTGCCGATTCATAAGGAGTCGATTTTAACGCGCGCATACGCGCTGACGTATATAAGGGTGATGAAGCGGCTTGCGTTCCAGCAGTTGACCGCACTTAATCCCGTGTTCGAGTCAAACGCCGTATATACGCTCAAATCGCAGCAGCCCGCAAAGTATTATCTTGACCGCAACGTGCTTTACACCGACGTCAAAAATTTCAATGCGACGGGCTACAAAGTCATGCTTTGCTGCGGCGACGAAAACCGCGCGAAAAACGTGTCGAAATCGCTCAAAGAAAACGATATTTACGCAGAGTGCGACGAAGATTTTTCACGCAGTAAAATCATTGCGACAAAAGCCCCGATACGCGTCGGATTTATATATCATCAGGCAAAACTCGTCGTCCTCGGAATGGACGAACTTTTTGGCAAAATCGGACAGAAAACAGAGTTAAGCAAACCAAAAACGGGGTTTATCCAGTTAAAAACGGGAGATTATGTTGTTCACGAGCAATACGGAATCGGCGTTTGCGAAGGCTCCGACCGCATCACCGTCAACGGGATAACGCGCGATTACGTCGTGCTTCGTTACCGCGACGGAGGAAAACTTTTCGTGCCGATCGACCAGATGGATATGCTGACGAAGTTTTCGGGCGGAGAAACGCCGAAACTCAATAAACTCGGCGGCGACGAATTCAAAAAAACCAAAGAAAAAGCGAAGGCGTCGATACGTAAACTTGCCTTCGATCTGCTGAAACTTTATCAGGAACGCGAAAAGCAAAAAGGATATAAATATTCCCCCGATACGCCGTGGCAGCGCGAATTCGAGGAAAATTTCGAATACGACCTGACCGACGACCAGGATCGCGCCGTCCGCGAAATCAAGGACGATATGGAAAAAGGGCGCGTGATGGACAGGCTTGTCTGCGGCGACGTCGGCTACGGCAAAACGGAAGTGTCGTTCCGCGCGGCGTTCAAAACGGTCATGGACAACAAGCAAGTCGCGATTCTTGCCCCGACGACAATCCTTGCAAAACAGCATTTCAACACCTTAAACGCAAGGTTGCAGGGATTCGGGATAAAGACGGTACTTTTATCAAGGCTTCAATCGGACAAGGAAATCGACCGCTCGCTCAAAGAAATCGAAGACGGCGTGGTAAGTATCGTCGTCGGCACGCACCGCATACTGTCGAAAGACGTCGCGTTCCACGATCTCGGGCTTTTAATCCTTGACGAAGAGCAGCGTTTCGGCGTGGAGCACAAGGAAAAACTGAAAACGGTGAAAAAGGACGTCAACGTTTTAACTCTCACCGCAACGCCGATCCCGAGAACGCTGAATCTTGCGTTGAGCGGAGTCCGTGACATAAGTCTTCTGGAAACTCCGCCGAAAAACCGTTTGCCCGTGCAAAACTACGTCGTCGAATACAGCGACGGGCTGTTAAAAGACGCCGTCATGCGCGAAGTGAGCCGCGGCGGACAGGTGTTTATCCTTTACAACTACGTCGAAACCATCGAGGCGTTTGCCGAAAAGGTCAGGAAACTCGTTGACGGCAAAGCAAGGGTGATGGTGGCGCACGGTCAGATGGGCGCGGGCGAACTTGACAAACGAATGACGTCGTTTTATCAAAGGGAAGCGGACGTGCTTATCGCAACGACGATTATCGAAAACGGCATCGACCTTCCCGACGCGAACACGCTTTTCGTCATCGACGCCGACAGATTCGGGCTTTCGACTTTGTATCAGTTAAGGGGCAGAGTCGGCAGAAGCGGCGCGCTTGCACACGCATATTTCACGACGCGGCTTAACAAAGTCCTGACCGACGACGCAGTAAAACGCCTTACCGCGCTTACCGAATACAGCGACTTCGGCAGCGGATTCAAAATATCGCTGCGCGACCTTGAAATAAGAGGCGCGGGAACTTTCCTCGGCGCGGAACAGCACGGCCATATCGAAAAGGTCGGCTATGAACTGTACAGCAAGATTCTGAAAGAAACCGTGGAAGAAATCAAAAACGGCGGCGTAAAGAAAGAAAACAACGTGCTTATCAAAATCGACGTCGACGCATACGTCCCCGAAGACTACGTGGGCGACGGCGACAAAATCAGGGTATACAAGCGCATTTCGGAAGTTACGAGCGTGAAAGAAAGGGACGAACTTATCGCGGCGCTGTCCGACGTGTACGGTCCTGTGTCCGCGCCGCTTAAAAACCTTATCGACATCGCACTGTTAAAAAGCCTTGCCGGCGAATACGACATCGAAAAAATCGTCGCGACGAAAAAAGGCGCGGCATTCGTGTTCCGCGACGCGAACGTTTTTAAGGAGCAAAACCTGCTTTCCGCCGTGGCAAAACTTACCGAAGACGTCGTGCTGACGGCGACCGTACCCCCGCAACTGTTGTTCAACACAAAGGGGATGACGGTCGAACAGGTTGTCGAAAAGATGATAAACTTTTTGCTGATCACGCAAAAATCGTGAAATTTCCCGCGTGAAAAACAAAAAAACGATAAAAAGGAAAATATATAAAAACGTTTGCCTAATTTAAGGTAATCTTATATAATATGGTGTATGGTTTTTATTATTATATATAATTCCGCAAGGAGTCTATGATGAATATTAAGAAATTCTTGGCAGTTATACTTGTGACGATTATCGCGATTACCGTGTTTGCGGGTTGCGACGTTATCACGAAGAACGAGGAGCGCGACTACAACCAATCGCTTGCCACCGTGAAATACGCAGGGCTTACGTCCACCGTCACGAAGGGCGAGTTTAACGAGTCGTTCAACTCACTTGCCTACTATTACGTTTACTATTACGGATACACCGTCGACGAAGCGGCGACATCCATATTGGATTCGCTTGCTCAGCGCAAGTTGCTTATCCTTTACGTCCGTGACGAAATCGCAAAAAGTCAGGGCGTCGCAAACACCACCGCGGTAGCAGACCTTTTGAACGCCGTTGAGAAAAACGAAGCGGTAAAGAGCGCGAACGAATCCATGGCAAAGTGGTACGAACAGGTTTTTGAGGAACTCTGGAAAGAGGCAAACTCCAACGACGACACGACAGACGATACGACCGACGACGATAAGGTCGATGAAACTGACAAAATCGCCGCGCGTCCCACTCGTCCCGACAAGGCGAAAGCGGAAGTCGATTACAATGCGGAGTTAAAGCCCGAAGACGCCGAAATCAAATTCTTTGAAAAGGCGAAAAAAGATTTGTACACCGCAAAAGAATGGGAAGAACTCAACAAGGTCGAAGGTAAGGTCGATTACGTCGACAAGGCATTGAACGAACTCAAAAAACAACTTGCAGACAACTACAAGTCCTACGATTATTACCTTAACAGCGCGTACGAAACCCAGCTTATCTCGAAGTATAAGAGAGAACTCAGCAAGGATTTCAACCCCGACGACGCCGCAATACAGGCTGAATACGAAAGATACGTTTCTCTCAACAAGGAAAAATTCAGCATCGAAACGGAAGCGAATTACAAAACCGCAATCTCGTCGTCCTTGACAAACACCGTTTATCATCCGACGTCGGAACACGGCTACGGCTACGTTTTCAACATTCTCTTTAAGTTCAGCGACGAGCAATCGACCGAGCTTAAAAACTTCACGGCGGGACAACCCGACAAAACAATCGTCGAAAAGTATCGCGCACAACTTGCAAACAAAATCGAGGTTATAAAGTCGAATCCCGATTACGATCCTGACGAAGTCTGCGAAGAGTGCGAAAAAGCGCAAAAAGACAACAAGGACCCCAACAAGTACTGCACGAAAGAAAAATGCAACGCCCGTCCTTACGAGGTCGATAGCGAAGGCAATATCAAGAAGTACAACGTAATGGACGTAATCAACGAACTTACGGCGAAACTCGACGCGGCAACTACGTTTGAGGCAAAACGCGAAATCGCGGCGCAGTACGTTTATATGGTAAACGACGACACCGGTATGTATAATACGAGCAGCAATAACGCCATCACTGCGGGCGGCAACGGATACCTTATCTCGCCCCACGAAACCGATAAAACTTACGTTGAAGAATTTTCGAAAAAGGGCAGAGAACTTGTAAATAACGGTCTCGGTTCGTACGGCTGGTGCATCACCGACTACGGCATTCACTTCATGTTCGTAAGTTACATTCCTTACGACACGACCGTTTCGGGCGTAGCGGACGACCTTATTCCCCCTGACTACATCGTTTACTATGGCCGCGAAGACGACGAAAACGACAAAAATAAAACGCTCCGTGACGTCATTGTCCAAGATCTTAAATCCAAAAATACCGAGGCACGTTATCAGATTGCCGCTCAGAACGCAATCGCAGCAAACAAAGACAACTCGATTTCAAGGAATAAGAAAGTCTGGGAAAAGACAGTGAAAGAACTCAAAAAATCGCTTGGCGTAAAAGACTAAGACAAAACAATCAAAAACCTTCGGGTAACCGAAGGTTTTTTTATCGGGTTTTTTGAAAGAAAAAACAACCGCAGGATAATCTCAAAAATTAGTATTGTAAAACCAAGAAACTTATGATATTATATAATCAATAAAACAACTTTCGGAGTCATTATGCAAAACGAAAACAATTTTGAAAAACACGAAAAACTGAAAAAAAAGTTGAAGATCGCGGGATTTGTCCTGGTGATTGTCGGGGCTGTGCTGGCACTGGTGGCGTTTATCGACTTTTTTATAACGGTCGGTAATCCCGACAAAGGAATGCCCAAACTCTTCTTCCTGGCGTTTATAGGGCTTCCCATGCTGGGTATCGGGGCAGGGCTTCTCACATTGGCGTTCCGCCGCGAAATTGCCACGTATTCCAAAAACGAAAGTGTGCCCGTCATTAACGAGGCAAGTTCGGAAATCGCGCCGGCAATACAAAACGTCGTGAAAGCGGCAAAAACCGAAAGCGGCGTCAGGTGCGAATGCGGCGCGTTGAACGACGCTGACGCGAAGTTCTGCAAGGCGTGCGGAAAGCCGCTTGCAAAAACCTGCGACAACTGTGGCGAAAATAATTCCGCCGACAGCGCATACTGCAACAACTGCGGCAACAAACTGTAATAAAAGAGAAAAGGGGACTTGCAAAAGCAAGTCCTTTTTTTGCGCCGTGTTTTTGACTAATACTGCGTTTCGCCCACGGCTTATACGGTAAAGTATTAAGCCGCTCGCGTGCCTTGTCTTATTCTAAAAACACGACGGAAAACTTGTTCACAACCGAAAACGCCGAGATTTCAGATGATTTTTGGAAAAGGCGAACGCGGTTGTACTTTTCGTACTACAAGCGAGCATTTTTCATAAAAGCGCTTAAATCTCGGCGTTTTGGCAACGTTCATATTATTATCTGTTGGCATCCTAAAAATACGACGGAAAAACCATACAAAACCCGATATTCGTCGGAAAATTTTTTTCATATTCGTTGAATTCTCGATTTTTCAATGATATAATAATATAGGCAAAACCCGCGGGAGTGTCCGCGGTTTGCAAAACACAGATTAAGGAGAAAATTATGGGAGATTATTCAAAATTTATCGACGAAAAAAGACGCGCCGTACCGACGCCCGAAAGCATGGTTGACGAAAACGGCATTTGCGCGTTTGGAACTTTCGACAAGGAATTTGAAAAAATGGACCTTGTGAAACTAAAAAAACCCACAAGTTTGCCAAATTGCTTCAACAGGCTTAAACTCACGCTGTGGGAAGCGACGGAAGTCCATCTGAAAAACGGTGTGCTGCTTGCGGTGGTTTGCGATATGGGCATATTCGGAAAAACGCTGAACGTGTTTTACGACAAGCGTACGAAAAAGGTTTATTGCTGGGATACCAACTTAAAATCAAAGGACACCGTTATCGCGCCGAACCTTATTAACGGTGCCGTTGCAGAAGGGAAAACACCCGTGTCGCACGTCAGATACGTCAACGACTTCCAGGACGGCAAATGCCATCTTAAAGGACAACATACGGGCAAATGTCTGATCACCGTTCCTCAAAAAGACAAAACGATCGTCGCGGCAATCAAAGAAAACTACGGCGAAGCGACAATCGAGTACGACTTCACGCTGACGCGTTTGTCAAAACCTTGCGTAGCAAGCATTCCTTTTGGCAAAAACCGCCCGCTGTACAGCCAGAAAGACTTTTTTAAGGCGGAAGGCAGGCTTGTCATTAACGGCGAAGAAATGCTGACGGACGAGGATTCCGCGGCAATCGTCGACGATCACAGGGGCTATTATCCCCGCCGCGCCCATTACGACTGGGTAACGACGATGGGTAAATGCAACGTCGACGGCGCAGAAAAATGGCTTGCGTTCAATCTCACCAGAAATCAATCCATCGATCAGGAAAAGTATAACGAAAACATACTTTGGCTTGAAGGGAAAACAAGCATTCTTCCGCCGATAACGTTCACGAGAAACCCCGAAAGCAAGGACTTTAAGGATTATTCGGAATGGATTGTCAAGGACGAGCACGATATGGTAAACCTTAAATTCAAGGTATACAATATGAATCCGATGATTATGCACGCGCTTGTCGTAAACATAGATTATTACGTCGCATACGGCGAACTCGAAGGGTATATCCGTGACGAAGACGGCAAGAAATACGTCCTTGACGGAATGCTCGGCATGGGCGAAGATAAAACGCTGCTGCTGTAATAAAGCCCGAAAAACATCATGCAAAGTACTGCCGTACGACAAAAAACACAATAGTTTTATGAAAATCTTAAACGGCGAAACATGCAGTTTATCGGTCAAAATCGCGTGATAAACATATTATTGCGAGAACAGGACAAAAACAAAAAAGACAGCCCGCGGGCTGTCTTTTTTATGCAAGAAAACAAGTTGTTTTTAACGAGGTTCCGAATTACTGCTCCTGCGTTTCCTGACGGAGCAGGGTTGCGTAGCGCAGCATATGTTTGCGAGAGGACACGCCGAGTTTTTCCAGAATGTTGTGGTTGTGGAATTTAAGCGTGCTTTCGCGGATATTAAGGACGTCGGCGATTTCGTTTGCGGACTTGCCGTCAATATACAAGTCGAAAATCTTTCTTTCCGTTTTCGTGAGTTCTTTCAGCCCGGCTTTGAACGCCTCGTAGTTGTCCGGATCGATTTCGTTTTTGCGGGAATACGCAAGCCTTTCGATTTCGGCTTGTCGCTTGTCGATTTCGGCGGTCTGGTTTTCGGTGACGCTTGCAAGTTCCTCGTTCTGGCGTTTCAGCTTATCCGTTTCGAGATCGCGCAGTTTATCCTGTTCGGCAAGGTAGACGAACAAGTCGTCGATTTCGATAATGTCGGAGTTGTTTTCGGCGTGCTCCTGCTTGCGGATTTGTTCCAGATTTTTTATCACCGGCGCGACGAATTTTCGTGAGAAGACAACCGAAAGCACGACGGCGGCGAACACCAACAAGAAGCATACCAAAACGATTCTCGTTGCGTTGACCGCAATGGTTTTGTCAAAGCCGCTTTTCGGCTGCATTACCACAAGGGAGTATGCCGTATCGCATATCGAAATCGTTTTCGTGACGGCGACGAAATTTGTTTCGCCGCTAAGTTCGGTAAGGTTGTTTTTAATTATTTTCGGGGAAAGAGTGCCGCTCGGTTTCAGGGAATAGCCGCCGAGAACGCCCGTCCAAAAGATATTTTCGCAGTCGATTTTGCTGTCTTTTGAAGTTTTTGAAAAAGTGCAGGTCAGTTGATCCAACCTTGTCGGCTGGGCGAAGTAGTCCTTGAAGTAGGTGTTGGAGATTTCAAAGCCGCAGATTCCGTAAAAAGTGTTGTCCGCGCCGAAAATCGGGGTGATATAAGCCATCGCACTGTCGCTTGTGCCGTCAAGCGCATAAACGTCGGACAGCAGCGGTCTTTTATCTTTTACGGATTTGCCGAAGATGTCTTTTATTTCTGCCACCGATTCGGTATTGAATTCCAACCGCCATTTACGATGCGGCATTATGCCGTTTTGCCTGCCGAGATCCGAGTTTCCTCTGTACATAAGCAACGTTTCGTCCGTGCGGTCGAGGGTACTGCGCTGGAAGTACAGCCCGGTTCTGGATTTGTCGGCGTTTGTAGCACCGGAGTTTACGGTTGCGTCCATCACAATGAACGCGCCCGAGGCGTCGGCTTTCAGCAGTTCTTCTCTGAGTTTCGGCAAAAGGGCTTTCTGCACGCCTTCGGTATGCGACAGGGAATCGTTCAGCGCGTTGAAAGAAATCCCGTTTTCGGACAGATACGCGTCGATTATCGCCGAAGAGTCGGCGGCAAGCATTTCGCCCATCATCGAGATATCGTCAAAGTATTTTTCGATTTGTCTTGTATAAAACTCGTTCTGGAAAGTGAGGTTGTCGGAATATTTTTCGGTCGTCGTCGAGAACTGCCCGGCGAAAAATAATCCGCAGCTTACAAACACGCCGACGACAAGAACCAGCGCGAGCATATACAACAAAAGCTTGCGCCACATTGACTTTTTTCTGTTTTTGAAATCGGCGATTTTTAACATATTTCGGGAGTTATCGCCGCGTTCAGGCGACGATAAAGCGCGGCTTTCATTTCCGCGACGATTTGTTCCGTGGTGCCGCCCGCCGCGTATAGCGAGGCAAGGTTTTTCTGGATTTTGCGGATTTCGTCGTACAGCGTGCGTACTTTGGAATAATAGCCGTCGAAATTCGGTTCTCTCACGAAAGTGCAGGTCGCGACGGTTTTCGTCAGTGCGGCGTAAAGGTTTTTGAAGGCGTCCGACTTAAAGGAATTTTCGCCGATTTTCGCAAAAGCCCCCGTTCTTACGGGCATATATCCGGTTGACAGGACGAAGTCCACGTTGCGCTGTTCCTCGGTGAACCACCGCGCGAATACGGTTGCCGCCTCGGCTTTTTTGTCGGTCGTTTTATAGGCGCAAAGCCCGACGCCCGCCTGCGTTGCGACCTTCTGTTTTCCCGCCTGTTGGGGCAGGGGTAAAACTTGCAGATTCATATCTTCCGACGTATTGTTGGGGTACGTGATTTTGTCGTTGGCGTAAAGCACGGAGGCCGAAGAACCGATGCCGGCGCACGTTTGCGCTGTCATAATCTGCGTGTTGTAGTACATATCGGACACGACGATATGGCCTTTGGCAATCGACGTCGCGAACGCCTCGTAGGCTTTTATAAACGACGGGTTGTTTTCGTCGTACCAGCCGTCCTTGTAAGAAACGCTTTCGCCGTCGGATATTGCACAAAGTTCCGCAAGTCTTATAAGATAATCGATGGCGCAGAAGGGTTTTCCGCCCGACCACTCGTAATATTTTTCGGCGACGGTGAAGAAGCTGTCCCACGTTTCAAGGTCGGACACGGAAACGTTTTTTTCGGCGGCGAATCTTTCAAAAACTCCGCCCGCGATGAACAGCATATAAGTCGATTTGGAAACGGGGAAAACCGAAAGGCGGTCGCCCAGCATGCCGTCGCTCAGAAAATCGGGGACGAAGGCGTCCAGTTCGGTCGGCGAGAAATAATCTTTCCAGTTCAGAAGGTTGTCCGCCCCAAGACTTTGCGCGTCGCCCGAGTGGCAGAAGAACAGGTCGGGCATATCCTTGGAGCCCGCTTTCCCCGCCTGCGCGTCTTTGAGTTTCTTTCCGATCTGGGCGGCGTTGGACATCAGTGTAACGTCAATGACGATTCCTTTTTCCTTGCCGACGGTCGCGTTGAATTTCTCCACGAAGTCGTTCATCGGGGAGTTGGATTGCTCGCCGTAAACGTGCCACATCGTAAGAGTCGTGGGTTTTTTGGGATCGAGCAAGGATTTATTTTTGTTGCAAGCAACAAACGTAAACGGAATTGCAAGAAGCGCCGTGGCGGCGATCAACAAAGTGAGAATTCTTTTGGCATTACGTTTCATAGTGTTTTTCCGTTATTATCAGTCGGGGGAAATTGCCCCGATTTTTCAAAAAATCAAATTATTTTTGGGTTTTTCCCCACCTTTTGGCGGGTTGGGTGGGGGAAAAGCCGTCCTGATTTTGATATACTGTCTATACACTCGAAGGTGATTATCTGTATTATAGCATAACATGCGCGCGCAAGTCAATCCGCCTTTGAGACAATAAAACGCGATATCTGCGGAATTAACAACGGTTTTAAGTCGCAAGTATTCGGCGATTTGGAATAAATCACTTAAATCAAAAAGGAGTAAGACTATGAAAAGAAAGTCATTTCTCGCAATTATGGTGCTGATGCTGGCAATTGTTCTGCTCACTGCCTGCAACAAGGACGGAAAGCACAACTTTGCGGAAGAATGGAGCAACAACGAGACTCATCATTGGCACGCGTGCACAGACAAGGGCTGCAAGGAAACCAAAGACAAAGCCGAGCACACCTGGGACGGCGGCAACGTGACTGTTGAGCCGACCACGGAACAAAAAGGCACAATGGTTTACACCTGCACGGTCTGCCGCAGAGAAAAGACCAAATCGATTGACGAACTTGTCGTCGGAACAGAATATACGATAACCTTTGACAGCAAAGGCGGCAGCGCGGTGCAACCCATCAAGGCAAGCGCAGGCGCGGCGATTACAGCCCCGACCGATCCCACCAAAGACGGTTTTGTTTTTGCAGGCTGGTATGAAAGCACGGACGGCGGCACGACGCTTTCCGACACGGCATTCAGTTTTTCATATATGCCGGCAAGAGTTTTCACGCTTTACGCAAAATGGGCGACTGCCGACATTAAGGGCAAGACATTCAACAAAGTTGACGCAATCGTCGAGTGGGAGTCCGAAGCCGTCAAGCAAGCGCTTCTTGCAGAAATGGAAATGACGGAGGAGGAGTATGTTCAATTCGTTGCATCATCAAAGATCACAGTTGAGTTTGCGGCTGACAAAAATACCGCGACGGTGACCTATGATCAAGGTCCGGGCGAAGTAGGCGGTCAAGGCAGTTTCGGTGTGCTGTATAAAATCAAAGGTACTGCCATCGTGTTCTACGACAGCCAAGAAGATATGGAAAAAGAAATTCCCGCTCACAAGTACGGATTGATTGCCGGCTCAACGTTTGAGTTGTCCGCAGATAAAACAACCATTATACAGACTAATATTGAACCGGGTTTGGGCACATATAAATTTATTTTAAAGGTTGCCCAATAAACCGGCGTAAAAGGAACAAACACAAATAATAAAGGTTTTAAGTCGCGATTTTCGGCGATTTGGAATAAATCACTTAAATCAAAAAGGAGAAAGACTATGAAAAGAAAATCAATCATTGCAGTGCTGGCGTTGGTATTAGTGTTGGCGTTGTCGTTGTCGATATTCTCGGCATGCAACAAGAAGCATAAATATTCAAGCGAGTGGAAGTTTGACGAAAAAGCTCACTGGCACGAATGCACCACGAAGAAACACACCGACACATCGGAGAAACTCCCGCATGAGTTTAAGGAAGAAATTGTGAAAGCAGCGGACTACGGCGTGGTCGGCGAAAAGAAATTCACGTGCAAAGACTGCGGATATAGTTATACCGAAGACATCGACGCACTTGGCGCGAAGGACAACGAAATCAAACTTCAAGACGGCAAAACGCTTGATAAAACGTACGACGGAAGTGCTGTTGACGTTTCGGACAAATTCTCGTTCAACGGCAACGGCGAAGTGACGTTAATGTTCAAGGCACAAGGCGCGGAAGACGACGCATACGCCGCAACCGCCCCGAAGAAAGTCGGCGAATATACCGTGAAAGTCAGCGTAGCAGCCACGGCAGAGTGGAAATCCGCGACAAAAACTTTCGACTTTGCAATCGCAAAGAAAGAACTTACCGCGACCGGAACCAAAGAGTATGACGGCAACGCAACCATGCCCGCAACCCTTACGGGCGTAATCGCAGGCGATGCGGTCACCGCGACAATCACGATGGACAGCAAAAACGTTGGCGCAACCGTCCAAAGCGTTGTGCTTGACGGCGCGGACAAAGACAACTACACGATTAACATAGCAAACGTAAGCGTGACGGTTACTCAAAGGGAAATCAAAATAAAGGATCTTGAAGTTGAATACAACGGAATGAGCAAGTATATTTTGGTAAATATACAAGCGAGCAGTGAAGACGCAACCAAATATAATTTTGTCACAGGCGACCATGTTAATCTGAGTCTTACATTCAACGGAAAAGCAAACGCAGGCGACACCCAGGCACAATTAAAGAGCATCAGCCTCAACAGTAACGACGCGGAAAACTATAAAAAACCCGAAATAAGCGACGTCACGGTCACGGTTTTACAACGTAGCATTACTGTGATGAACAGGGAATTCAAAAAGACAAAGGTCGGCGTAGGTCAGTTTGAAGGCTCTACGTGGTTCGCTCTTACAGAAGAAGAAGGCTTTGTCGCGGGCGAAACAGAACTGAAAATCGGCATTAAGGACACAGCGGTTGCTTCGTACGCCGTAGGCGGTCCTTACAATATGGAATTTGTTGAAGACAGATTTGTGTTGTCGGGCGATGGAAAAGGCAACTATAAAGTAGTCGGGGCAGTTGGTTGTACGTTGACAATCTCCGGGAAAGAAGTCACGCTTAACGCGACGTATGTCGATGCGAGCGACAATCCTATTTCGGGGATCGAAGGAAATTTCAGCGTTACCATTGATGACAAAGGGATTTCTTCGCAAACCGCCCAAGGCGATCTTGCCGAATACCTGATGAAAGGCGAAAACAAAAACAAAAACGTTGAAGTAACAATGGAGGTTATTGACGGAAGCGTAACCATAGCGGCATTCAGCAGAGTCGGCGTGAACACTCAAAGCGATTTGCGTTACGTATGCAACTACGGCAGTTTTGAGGTTTCCGGTGACCAACCTACCTTCATTGAGTTTGCGTTGTTTAACTATAACACTCAATATATTGACGAAAACGGCACTTGGATTTATACCGATACGACAACTTTGAACGTAAGAATTAAAATCAGGTTCTATGACATCGCAACACTCGACAAAAACACCTCCGCAATAGATGCTATCGGCGCAAACTACACCGCGGTTTTTGAAACCACCGTTGACAGCGGAGAGTATGGCAGCGTCTGCACGCTTGACCTTGAATGGACAAGTGAAAAAATCACCGGCAGTGAAGTTATTGTGTACAATGCGTTGACCGGCTCGGAGATTAACTTTAATAAGGTCAATGAAAAGCAGTACACATTCGACGCGATTGCAGGCAATACCAAGTTCTACGTTTACGTTGAAGGCGTTGGCGGCGACAACCAGGTCAGTCTTAAAGTCACGCTGACGTGCGCTTTGAACGAAGGCACCCCGACAAGGCTTGAATTTTCCGCAGGCGCAAATGAACTTTCGTCCGGAGAATTGACCTATGCGGCAGGCGAAGAAAAGAGATTTGTTGTCAGTGTCGGTTCCATAATGAATGGAATGAAGTACACGATTTCAAATATCCCCGCAGGCGCAACCGTAAAGGTTTATAGAGCAGACGGTACAGAGGTTACTTTGTCGACGGACAATTCTTTTGAGTTTCTGTCAGGCGTGCCCGCAAGAGATTATACCATCGTTGTCACAAACACCACCGACAGCAATCTGAACATTAATTTCAGCATAACAAAAGAACAGACGTCAGGCGGGATTGTAATTTCCTGATTGAAAGCAGAGCAACAAAATAAAAACAACAAAAGATCGGATAAGCGGGGTAAAACCCGCTTGTCCGAAAAACATTTTACTTAAAGAAGAAAATAATTAAATTAACATATAAAAAAATAACAACGGTTTTAAGTCGCGATTTTCGGCGATTTGGAATAAATCACTTAAATCAAAAGGAGCAAGACTATGAAAAGAAAATCAATCATAACAGTGCTGGCGTTGGTATTAGTGTTGGCGTTGTCGTTGTCGATATTCTCGGCATGCAACAAGAATCACAAGTATTCAAGCGAGTGGAAGTTTGACGAAAAAACTCACTGGCACGAATGCACCGCGAAGAAACACACCGACACGACGGAGAAAACCCCGCACGTGTTCACGTGGACAGAGAAAACGCCCGCAGGCTTTCATACGGACAAAGTCGAAAAGGGCGTATGTGAATGCGGATACGAAACCGAAAGGACAATTTCCGGCACCGCAACGCACACGTACGGCACGGAATGGACAAAAGACGAGTCGGGTCACTGGCACGATTCGACCTGTGACGCAACGGCTCCCACGCATGACGCAATGAAGAAAGATTTCGCCGCGCACACCTTTGACGATGGCGTAGTTACCAAACCGGCGGACTTCGGCGTGGTCGGCGAAAAGAAGTTCACCTGCACGGAATGCGGATATAGTTATACCCAAGAAATTCCCGCACTTGGCGCAAAAGACAACACTATTTCGTTTGCTAACGATTTAGTTGATGAAAAAACCTATGACGGGTTGGCGTTTATCATTGATCCCGCGAAGGTCAATCGTAAGGGCGACGGTGAAATCACCATTACTTACAAAGGCGAAAACGACACTGCGTTTTCCGAAACCGCCCCGAAGAATGCCGGCGAATATACCGTGAAAGCAACCGTAAAAGGCACTGCGGAATGGAAAGGCGGAGAAATCACCACGACTATCATAATCAACAAACGCGAGATAACTTTGCCCGCAGGCGTTTTTGAAGGAAAACTTGGAGAAAACCTTGAAAGCGGAAAGTTCGGTTTGACGTGCATAAACGTCGCGGCAGATACGAACAACGTCGTAGAATGGGTGACGATTGGCGCTCCCGAAACATACTATGCGATTGGCATACATACAATCAGCGCCACCGTCCTGACCGTGGACAACGACAACTTCGAGCTTAACAAAGGCGTATACGACACGGTCAGATTTACCGTTTGGAACGCTCCCGATTCCTTCTATGCCGGAATCAAAGACGTGTTCACCTTTCCTGGTAACAGTGATGTTATGATCAATACAATAATCGCTAATGGCACGGTGAAAAAAGGCGACCAAATTTTAGTCAACGAAATCGGCAAGATAATCACAGTGAATAAAATCGAAAAGGATACGGGCACGTCGGTGACAGAGGTTGAAACGGCAACCGCTGGTGAAGAAGTAGGCTTGCGTATTAGCGAAGGCATAACGAGGGCTGAGCTTAATAGAGGATATATGCTGTCCAAGCCCGATACGATTATCGGTTATAGCAAGGTCACGGTAACAATAAGAGTGCGCACAAAAGACGAGGATGGTCAAAACACCCCAATTCAGACGGGAATTAAACCGCAGGTTGTCTTTGCCGACACGTTCGGTGAAGTAACCGGCGAAGTTACGTTCCCGGAAGGCACGACGTTACTTTCAGGTGGTGAAATACTTGAAGGCGTCACCATTAATTTCCAAGGCAAAAAAGTCCCCGCGTTTGTCGGTCGCAGGTTCACACTTAGGGTGAGCGGAAAAACTATTGCCGAATGCGTAGTCACCGCAGTTCCTAATGCGACAAGAGTTAGGAGCGGTTTTATGTTAGGCGTCCCCGGCACCAATGTCATTGAGCCTATCGAGCTTGGCGAAAACACATTTGCGGTCAACCTGAACAGAAGTGATCTCAGCGAAAAACTTAAAAACGCCAAAGACACCGATACAATCGAAATAAAATTTATTAGTGGAGGAAAGGACATCGCAAAATACACTCGCACTCCCGGCACAGGCGCGGGGGTATACAATGAAGTTGGCGGAAAAATAGTCGGTTCATATCTCATCGTCGAGTTTTATAAAAACACTGGATCTGATCCCAAACTAACCGGTAATAACGGCGAATGGGTTTTTACAGGCGAGGATATATATATCGGACTTCAAGTTGAAGTTAAGCCCGCTTCGTGAACCTGAGCGACACTGCAACCATCGTAGCAAAATAACTTAAAAGTTATTATCTGTTGAAAAATCGGATAAGCGGGCGTAAAAACCCGCTTATTCACCATAAAGGTGTTTTATGAAAAAGATATCAAAACTTATTGCGTTTGTTCTTGTTCTTGTTTTGGGCGTGATACTTGTCGCGTGCGGGAATAAGGGCGGTGGCGGTGACAATACCGCGACCACCGTCAACGAACTGACCGCAGAAAGCGGCGTTTCGGCAAGCGGGACTTTTGAGGGCGGCTCCAAACTTAAAGCAGAAGCCCACGCAGCCGACAGCGAGAAAGGACGGGCTGCGATTTCGGCAATCGACAAGCCGTACGACAGCGCAAAGGTTGCCGTTTTTGACATCACTTTCACAAAGGGCGGCGAAAAGGTGCAGCCGAGCGGCAAGGTCAAAATCACCATGCCGAAGCCGTTTGAGGCGGACGAATACGTCACTTATCACGTCAAAGGCGACGTCGTGGAAGAACTTGAAACCGCGGTCGTCGGCGACAAAATCTCTTTTGAAACGACAAGTTTTTCATACTTCGTGATCACGACAAACAAGGTTATGCACCGCACGAAACTCAACTATAAGGGCGTGTGGTATCAATCGTTGCAGGGCGAACCCGTCGACGAAACGAGTAGTTTCCAAAACGATCCGTATATGATTGAAAAAGAGGGCGACGCGTTTAAGATTGCGGACGCCGCCCACGAAGACACGACATTGAAACTTTGTTATAATCCCGACAACTTTAAGTACGACGCGCGCGCAAGAGATAACGTGGGGTATCTTATCGGGAGAGGCGGAGAAGACTGGGAGTTTCGCGCTGAACTTCGCGTAGGCTCGCCGAACGGGCCCGCGATCGCGAAATGGCACGGCTACGAAATTTATGGTTATGATAGATACGAAAACTACGATGACGGCAAAGAGGTCGCGTGGACGGAAAGTCATTTTTTGAATTTCATCGGCGAGGTTCACCCAAAGCTTGAATACATACAGTTCGTTTCCGTTAAAAACGTTGACGGCTATACGGACGAAAACGGCGGGTGGATTTCGGAAAAAGACGCCCTTGACGTTTACGTCGTGCGTACGGTGATAGGCACTTCGCACAGATTGAACAGGGAGCTGATGGCAAGTCGGTACGGAGTTCCCAAAATATCCGAAAAAGCCGTAAACACCAGAATATCTTCCTACGCGGGATATCCGCGCTACTGGTGGTACTTCGATATCGAAGAAGGGAAGCCCACTCACTGGCTGCTTATCAACGGCAACGTCAGGGCAACGGTGTTCAACGGGCGCGGTGAATTGGTCAATTCGGCAAGCAGTATGAGAATGGATTTCGATTACGACGAAAAACTCGATATGGGCTTTGCCGAAAGCAGGTTTAACAGATATTATATTCTGCTGGAAGAAAACGGCGTCGCAAATCCGGATTGTAAAATGGACTTACAGTTTTTACAAAACCCGTAAAATATGGTAAAATAATATTATTAAAAACAAACGCCAATTATTTTGGCGGCGGAGACAATATGAAAGCATTAAAAGGCGTACTTATTACACTTGTCGTCATCATCGCCATCGTCGGCGTTACCGTCATCGGCGGGTACGTCGCGGTTCGCTCCAAGTACGGCATCGACCTTTTCCGCACCGCGGGACAACTGAAAACGCTCACAAAAGACGTGGATGAAACCGCGCTTTGCCCGAATGCCTACGGCGAGCAGGATTTTGTCGAAATGAAAAGCGCAGTCAATGATAAAATCGACGGGCTTATCGTCTATGAAAAGGACAAAGGCTACAACGGTTATTCGGTCAATTTTGCTTCACTTGCGGGCAAAAGTATGACAGATCCGATTTTCCTCACCGAAAAGCATGTCGGGGCGATTGCCCAAACGGTCTTTTACGAGCAAACGGGAGGCAAAATCAAGTTGGGCGAAAAAGAGGTGTCCGTAACCATCATGCAAGTCGATTTTTCGGAAATTGCCGCAAACGGCAGCGCGGACTTTAACGTCGTTGCAAAACTCGACCTTACGCCGTTCAAAGCGGATATGGGTGGTTTCCCGTATAAATACTTCAAAAAACATATCCCCGATAACCTTTACGTTTCGTCCACCGTTCGCGTAGATAAGACGGAAGAAGACGGCTTTGCCTATACCGTAACGCACAAATCGCTTACGCTTAACAATCTTTCGGCTGATGATACGGCGGATTTGTTCAACACCCTGAACGCCGTGCTGAAAATAGGTACTGCCGAAAACCTGAACATGCAGATCGGCACGACGGCGGTAAACGCACTTATCGGCACGAAAGACGCCATCGGTTTTGCCTATTCCATGAAAGCAATCGGGGCAAAGAGTTTCGATTTCGGCACTGTTTCGGACATAGACTTGTTTATCGTATACTAAACGACTTAATGCAGCATATTTGCGATGTAAAGTCGCGTTTTATGCAAAATATCCCCCAAAAATCCAAACAAGGAGATAAAATTATGACACACACAAAAGCGAATAAATCAAAGATATTGACGCTGATTTTGGGACTTGCGACGTGTTTTGTGCTTATGCTGGTCATTGTGCTTGCAAACCCCGTGGACACGGCGCGCGCGGAAGAGACAGACCCGCGCATCGTAGTCAGCACTATCACCGCAAACTCAAACGTTGACGAAATTATAGGTTTCGGAAAAAGCGTTGTACGACCGACTTTTAACATAAAGGAAGACGTCCCGGCAGAGTTCCAAACCCAGTACAACTGGAAAAAGAAGACCGCGACTGGCGACTGGGAAAGTTATATGAATGCAACGTTTATGGAAGGGACTTATATCTATCAAACTCAAATTCGTATTGATAGTGACAGTGGCGGGGGAACAACCCACGTGCTTGACAAAAACGGCATTACCGTCACGGTAAACGACAAAAAATGGGACAGTTCCATCCCTGAAATTTATGCTGAGTATTCGTTCGCTTGGGTTGCGTCGGAAGAGTATACCGTCGTTGCCCCGGCAGGCACGCCGCTGGATTTTGTTAAAGACAATAAATGGAATATCGACAGTACTTATATCAACCAAGCGATAACTGCGTTTTCGGTGGCAGACGGCGCGGCAGGCGGTACAAAACCTTACACATTCTCAAAGGTTTCCGGCCCCGAGTGGATTGACGTCGCGGCAGACGGCACGGTTTCGGGAACACCGACCGTTTTGGGCGCAAACGCAGACCTTGTGATTAAGGTCACGGACAGCGGTGCAACGCCTGAAACAAAGGAAATCACCCTGGATGTCGGCAACACGTACGTACTCCCCGCAGACCGCGAAGTAATCAGCGTAATCAGGGTAACTTCAAACATCGGTGAAATATTAGGTTATGGAAAACGCGTAGTTAAACCATCGTTCACTTTTACGGAAGGCACGCAGGCATATTTTCCCGACATCATGGGTCACTGGTATAAGAAAGAAGGAACGGAGTGGAAAAGATATGAAGAAGCGACGTTTACGGAAGGAACTTATATGTATAGTAACCAGATTCGCGTCGATGACGAATACGGAATGTCTCACGTATTAAACAAAGACGGCGTATCCGTTTATATCGACGGCGAGTTGCGAGCGGACAATATAAAACCTACGATAGAGGACACTTATTCATTAATATACGTTGACACTATTGAGTATAAAGTTGTCAAAGCAGTAAACGACGAGCTTGTGCCCGTTACCGACCTTGAAAAAGTGTACAACGAAACGGCGCAAGAGCCGACCTTTGGCGGAACGCTTGTCAGAGGCACCGACTTCGAAGTAAGTTATGCGATAAAAGCGGGCTCGACCGGCGCGTTAGATATTAACGGCAAACCCGTTGACGCCGGCACTTACGTTGTTACCGTCACGGGTAAGGGCGCGTACGTGGGCAGTTTCACCAAAGAATTCGTGATTAACAAGGCAGAGCAAACAAACGTTCCCGTCGGACTTATCGCCAACCCGATTTCGTGCAGGGACGGCAGCGGCACAATCGACGGCGTTACCATCGCGATGGAATACAGAAAAGTCGGCGACGCGGATTATACAAAGTGCACGTCAAGTAAGATTACAGGGCTTGCGGCAGGCGAATACCTGATAAGATACGCGGAAAACGAAAACTATCTGGCAAGCGATGACGTAACCGTTACCATTGAAATAAGCCATAATTTTGGCACGCTTATTGATGAAACCCCCGCAACTTGTATTGCTGACGGTATGAAAGCGCATTATTATTGCTCGGATTGCAGAAAATACTTTGACGAAAGCAAAACCGAAACAACCGAAGCAGCGTTGATTATCCCCGCAACCGGCGTTCATACATTTGGCACGCTTATTGATGAAGCCCCCGCAACTTGTATCGCAGGCGGTATGAAAGCACACTACAAATGTACAGTGTGCGGAAAATACTTTGACGCGGACAAAACCGAAACAACCGAAGATGCGTTGAAAACTCCCATCAGCCCATACTACGGGCACAATTTTGGTTTTTGGGTAGAAGAAGAGTACGCAACTTGTCAAGCCCCGGGCAGAAAAGGATACAAGCATTGCAGCATCTGCAACAAGGATTACGACGCAAGCAATAAGGAAATTACCGATTTTGTTATCCCTGTCAATCCGGACGGTCACGAATTGGGTGATTTGGTTGCAGAAGTCCCTGCAACTTGCAAAGATACCGGCGTAAAGGCGCATAGAGATTGCAATTTGTGCGGAAAACATTGCGATCCGATAACCCGAAAAGAGATTGCGGACTTGACTATTCCCACCACAAACAACCATACTTACGGTGAGTTGATACCCGAAGTGCCTGCAACAACGGAAGACTTTGGCGTGAAAGAACACAAAGATTGTAAGGTTTGTGGAAGACACTTTGATAAAGACGGCAACGAAATCACCGACCTTAGAATTGCCAAAATCGGCACGCATAACGTGGTAATAAATGGCGAAAGCAAATTCTATGCACACGGCGAAAGAGTAACCGTAACGGCAGAAGATAAAGAAGGCAAAGAGTTCGTTGGTTGGCAGGACGCAAGCGGAAATATCGTCAGCACCAAAAAGGAATATACCTTTGAGGTAAAAGACGAAATGGTCCTTACCGCCGTATATCAGGACAAAGCACCGGGCGGCGGCACGATTGACGGCGAAATCGCACCCGCTCCCGATAAAAACGGACTGTCCGGCGGACAGATTGCGGGCATCGTGATCGGAAGCCTTGCAGGCGTCGGAATTGTCGGGTTTGCAATATTCTGGTTTGTCGTGAAGAAGAAAACGTTTGCCGAGTTTATTTCCGCAATCAAAGCACTGTTCAACAAAAAGCAATAATATCAACAAAGCATTGTTCAACAAAAAACAATAAATCCAAACAACAAAAAACCGTCCGTATTTCGGACGGTTTTTCCTTGGCGAAAAAACAAAAGTAGAGTGCACGTTGCGGATAGAAAAATGTCATTGCGAGCGTAGCGTGGCAATCTCCCGGAAGGGCACCATATAAAAGCGATGACGCGATGTTTTTGCCTTTGGCAAAAGCGATGTGCCTGCGGCGCGATGTGTGCCTTCGGCACGTTTTGGATAGCCGGGAGGGTTCGAAAGCGTAGCGTCTACGCTCAACAACCGCGCTTTCGCGCTAATGCCTTGCATTTGACACTTTGTGTCCGGTTGTTGGCTATGTCCGCTGCGTTCGATTTCCGCAAATGCAAGCGCTTGCTTCTCTCTTCACTTGCGGTCAGCCTAAGGGTTCGCCCCCTCCGTATACAAAAACAACCGCGGTTGCGGTTGTTTTTTGGTGTACCCGGGGGGAGTCGAACCCTCGACACCCGGCGTCGGAGGCCGGTGCTCTATCCAACTGAGCTACGGATACGTCTATGACGGATTATAGCACAAAACGGGCGGATAGGGCAACTTTATTAAAACTTATCGGAAAAATTGCCAAAAAAAAGGACGGAAAATTTCCGTCCTTGTGGAATCGTCGGTTATTCGGAGCGCAGGCACTCGACAGGATCCTTGTTTGCCGCCATATGCGCCGGTACAAATCCCGCAAGCACCGCCAAAACGATGCTGATACCGAACATCATAAGCGGCTGCCACCAGGAAAGCGTCGCAAGGTGCTGTACGCTGAACAGTTTTGCAATGACCGCGTTTATCGGCAAAATCAGTATATACGATATCGCGATGCCCAGCACGCCCGACAGACAACCGATAATGCCCGATTCCGCAATGAATACGCTCGACACGTCGAGTTTCCTTGCGCCGATACTTCTTAATACGCCGATTTCTTTCTTCCTTTCAATGACCGACGTATATATTATGATTGCAATCATTATCGACGAAACAATCAGGGATATCGCGGCAAAACCTATGAGTACGCCCGTTATGGTTGCGGTCATCGACTCCACGTATGCCATTATCATCGACAGGTTGTCGCTGTATTTTACGGGAGTTTCGCCGTTTGCTTGAAGAGTCGCGTTGTAGTTGTTAAGGAACGCAAGGATTTTCTCTTTGGAGTCGAACGAACTTGCATAGATTTTGATTTTCTTGGGCTTGTCGACGTCGGACACGCCGAGTTTCAGCATGAGAGAATCATAATCGCCGCTCGGATCGATTTCGCTGACCGTGACATCTTCGTTGTTCAACGCCTTGACAAGCGGGTGTTCCGACGCGCGCTCCGAAAGGTATCTGGACAGGGCGGCGGTGTAGCCGATGTTGCCGTTTATCGACGTAACGTTTGCGTCTTCGCGGGGACGTACCACGCCCACGACTTTCACGTTCACGGTGTTTTTTCTGCCGTCGGTTTCGCCGTCAATAAATGTTTTTGCGCGTTGGTCGTCCCTTGCGGAAATTTTTTCCCATTTTCCCGTTTCGGTGTTTTTGTGATAATAGTCGCAACCCGTGGCGATTTGGTATTGCAGGGGCTCTTTGCCGTTTTCACCGATAATATCGCTTATCGAAAACGTCGAGTTGCTGAAACTGTTTTCGCCGCCGGTCGAGCCGCCCAGAAGCGCGCTGCCGATATCGTCTTTCGATTTAAGCCCGAGCGCGAAGAGCGTATAGTCGTTAATTTGGTTTTTGCGGTCGACGACAAGCACGACTTCGTCGTAATGCGTCGGCCATTTGGAATTGCCCAGAAGTTCGTACTGCTGGTTCAGAAGCGTTGTGTTGTCAGTCATTTCGTCCCACACGGTGAGATAGGACGAGAACATTTCAAGTTGCTCCTTGAAGCCGGAGAGCACGGGAATATCCGCAATCGCGTCGACGAAAGGCTGCACTTTCATATACTTGTCTTCGTCGCCTTTCGCGTGAGTGTAGTCGCAGTAAACGTCGAAATCCGTGCCGTAGTTGTACTTGACGTAACCGATCGTTTCGTCAAAGTTGTCGTCAATATACGACTTTAATCGTGCCAAATCGTTCTTTGAAGTCAGCAAAGGGATATTATCAATGACGTTGCCGATGACTTGTTGCGTATAAATCGTGTCGCCCGACGGATATTTTTCGCGCTTTGCCGTGTCCGTTGTCAGAAGGGACAGAATCGCCGACAAGTCCGTGTTGCTTTCACTGATTTCGATGGGGTATTGCGACAGCGCGTTTTCTTCCATTTTTGAAATGAACGACCTTGCGCCCGTCGAAAGCGCAAGAACAAGCATTATGCCGATGATACCGATGCTCCCCGCAAACGACGTCAGAAACGTGCGGCCTTTTTTGCTAATAAGGTTTGTGAAAGACAGCGAAAACGCGGTGAGCGGCGACATCGACGCTTTTTTGCGTTTTTTCTTTTCAATGCGTTTCAGTTCGCGCTTGGCGTTTTTCGCACCCGTCTGTTCGATGTCGGAAAGCGCTTTTTCTTCGGCGGCGGTTTTTGCGGCAAGGTCTGCCGCCTCGTCGCTAAGACACTCGTCAAGGGTGTACTCGTTCGTGTCACCGATGATGACGCCGTCCGACATATTGAGAATACGGGTTGCGTATTCGTCGGCAAGTTGCGAGTTGTGCGTGACCATGACGATAAGGTGATCTTTTGAAATTTCTTTCAGCAGTTCCATAACCTCGACGCCGCTTTCGCTGTCGAGCGCGCCCGTCGGTTCGTCCGCAAGAATGATTTCGGGATTGTTGACAATGGCGCGGGCAATCGCGACGCGCTGCATTTGTCCGCCCGAAAGTTGCGACGGATGTTTTCTGGCATGGGCTTTCAGCCCGACTTTGTCAAGCGCTTCAAGCGCGCGGGCATGGCGTTCTTCTTTTGTAACGCCCGCAAGCGTCATCGAAAGTTCCACGTTTTTCTGAACCGTCAGGTGCGGAATCAGATTGTAACTTTGGAAGACGAAGCCGATACGCTTGTTGCGATAATCGTTCCAGTCAAGGTCGTTGTATTCTTTCGTGGAGCGGCCGTCGATGATGACGTTGCCCGACGTGCATTTGTCCAGCCCGCCGATTATGTTCAGAAGGGTTGTTTTGCCACAGCCGGAATGGCCGAGTATTGCCACGAATTCTTGTTTGCGGAATTGGATCGTGATGCCTTTCAAGACGTTTACGACGTTGTTGTCTGTCTTAAAATCTTTTTTAATTTCTTCAAGTCTCAACATAAAAAGCGCCTTCCATATTTTTTGATTTTAAAATAATAGATCTTAATATTAAAAATAAATTAAAATTGCAAAATTGTTAAGAGTATTTTTTAAAAAAACAGGAAAAGTTTTATCATCATTTACAAAAAAAAGACAAAACGCGGGTTGTCTTTCCCTTAAACGCTTGAAAAACAGGGCGGCGAATGATATAATACCTATTATCTTTTGAAAATCCATAAGGAGAGATTATGAGTAAAAATCCAAAAGTCGACGCTTTCCTTCATAAGCTTTTCGGCACCACGCCGGGCGAGGGAATGCAGCCGAAAGAAGCGATTGCTTATTCCGTTGCCGGTTTCGGACAAAACTTCATTTGTACGATTATCGGCAGTTATCTTACCGTCTTCATGACAGACGCACTGGGCTTTGACCTTAACACGAAAATCGGCGTTATGTCGGGCGTTATGGCGGTTGCCTGGCTCATGCTCGGCACGCGTATCTTCGACGCTTTCAACGATCCCATTATGGGCAGCATCGTTGACAGAACCCGTACGAAGTGGGGCAAGTGCCGTCCTTATCTCAAATGGATGGCGATTCCCATCGGCGTCGTTACCATTTTGTGCTTCCTGCCCTGGTATCCGAAAACGGGCGGCGGCTTTGCGGCTCTTTCGGTGATTTACGTTATCTGGTCGGTCGTGTATACGGTTGCGGACGTTCCTTACTGGGGACTCTCTTCCGCAATGACCAACAACACCGACTCCCGCGGAAAAATGCTGACAGTTGCGCGTCTTGCGTGCACGCTCGGCGCAGGTATCGTTACCGTTTTCGTGCCTATTATTACCTCGGGCGTCACTGCGGAATACAAGTATAACGAACTTGCGGTGCAAACCCCCGTCATCGTTTACCAGATCAACGACGTCAACGACAGCACGAAAAACGTTTACGTCTTTGATACGGAAATGCAAAAAGCATACTTCAACGACGGCGATATCAAGGAAGGCAACCTTACCGAAGCGGCGAAAGCGGCAGGCTTCAAATACGGCAGAACGGTTATCTACGACGATAAGGGCGATCCGAAATATCTTAATATCAAATTCAAGAAAAACGGCGATATCAAGAGCGTCGAAGTCAAGGAAGAATATTATAAGCAGAATTTCCGCTCCGCAAGCGGTCTTTTAAGGACGGAATGTGCGGACGCAAACCAGAAAGCCTTGCGTTATACTTACTTCATCGCAGCGATAGTGCTTGTCGTGCTTGCGATGCCGATGTTCTTCTATGGTTTCAAAAACACCAAAGAAAGATTCGGCGCGGCGGAAGACGACAATCCCCCGACGCTCGGACACAACCTCGGGTTGCTGTTCAAAAACAAACCTTTGTTGCTCCTTGTTCTTTCGGGTATCCTGGGCGGCGCGAGAATGGTTTATACATATACGGGCGGCTTGTACTTCTGTAAATACGCTTTGCAAAACGAAAGCGCGTACAGCCTTTTGACGATGCTGGTCGTGCCGGGCGGTCTTGTGGCTTCGGTGCTTTGCCCGTGGCTTACCAACAAATTCGGCAAAAAATGGACGTTCATCGGCTCGCACATAATCGGCGCGGTCGCAATGATAATTATGTTCTTCATGTGGGATTTCAGTGCAGGCGCACTTCGTGCGGGCGGCATTTACGTCGCGGCAATCTGCCTTATCCTTATCGGTATCCCGCAGGGTATTTCCAACATTATGACCTACGCGATGATCGGCGATACGGTTGACTACCTTGAATGGAAGACGGGCGAGCGCGGCGAAGGTATCTGCTTTGCAATGCAAACCCTTATGAATAAAATCGGTATGGCAATCGGCGCGTTCATCGGCGTTCTCGCATACGGAATGAGCAACATTTCCCCGACCGACCCTGTCGGCAATATGGACGTCGCGGGACTTAACAAGTTGTGGATGATGCTTGTCTTGTCGGGCGTCGTGAGCTTCATCGCCTGCATTATCCCCATCTTCTTCTACAACCTTACCGAAAAGCGTCAGCGCGAAATGGTGAAGGAAATCGCCGAAAGAAAGGCGGCTGCGGACATTAAGGCGGATCTCGATATTCCCGTAACTCCCGAAGCGTAATCTTTCGTAAAACGAGTTTTAACCCCGCTTATGCGGGGTTTTATTTTTGAAAAATGAAGCGTGCGCACTTTCGCCGCTTGACTATTTTTCCGCCGCGGTTTACAATATTTTACGAGGTGAATTGTATGTTATACGACAATATTCTGGAAACAATCGGGAAAACCCCGCTTGTGAAACTCAACAGCATAAGTTACGACGACGTGAACGTCTTCGGAAAGCTGGAATATTTCAATCCGTCGGGCAGCGTGAAAGACCGCGCCGCTTATAACATGATTCTGGAAGCGACGTCGTCGGGCGCAATCGACAAAGACACCGTTATTATCGAGCCGACTTCCGGCAATACCGGCATAGGACTTGCCATGGTATGCGCCGCTCTTAAAATGAAACTTATTCTCACAATGCCCGAAAATATGAGCGTCGAAAGAATAAAAGTTCTGAAAGCGTACGGCGCGGAAATCGTCCTTACGCCAAAGTCGGAAGGCATGCGCGGCAGTATCGAAATGGCGGAAAGGCTCAAAGCACGTTACGGCCACGCTTTTATCCCGTCGCAGTTCACAAATCCCGCAAATCCTGCGGCGCACTTTATGCACACCGCAAAGGAAATCTTCGCCGACCTTAACAACGTCAGCTGGATTGTCGCGGGCATAGGCTCCGGCGGCACGATAATGGGCATTAAAAAATATATCGACACCTATAAAACTTCCACGCTTATTTGCGGGGTTGAGCCGAAAGGAAGCCCCTTGCTCACGCGCGGGAAAGCGGGACCTCATAAAATTCAGGGCATCGGCGCAAACTTCGTGCCGAAAATCCTTGATCCCGACGTTCTGGACGCAGTCGAGGACGTGTCGGACGAAGACGCCATGGAATGCGCCAGAAACCTTGCGAAAGAAGAAGGCATTTTCGTCGGTATTTCGTCGGGCGCGGCGATTCAGGCTGCAAAAAACCTTGCGTCGCACGGGGAAAAGGGCAACATCGTCGTTATCCTTCCCGACGGCGGTATGAAATATCTTTCGACGGAGTTGTGCGGTGAGTAAGAAAAGAGTTGTGCTTGGTATGAGCGGCGGCGTCGACAGCAGCGTTGCCGCGCTTCTCCTGAAACAGCAGGGCTACGACGTCATCGGGCTGTTCATGAGGAACTGGGTTGAAGAAGACGAAAGCGGTTGCTGTACCGCTCTTGACGACTACGACGACGTGCGCGCCGTCGCGGGGAAACTCGACATACCTTATTACACCGTCGATTTGTCCAAGGAATACTGGGATAACGTTTTCAGGCAGTTTGTCGATTACTATAAACGCGGGCTCACGCCGAACCCCGACGTCCTGTGCAACAGGGAAATCAAATTCGGCCCGTTTGCAAAGTACGCCAAAGACCTTGACGCCGACTTTATCGCGACGGGACACTACTGCAACGTGCTGAAAAAGGACGGCCGCACCTACCTTGCCCGCGCAAAGGACGAGAACAAGTGCCAGACGTACTTTTTGAATCAGGTTTCGGAAAAACAAATAGAAAACGTCATTTTTCCCGTCGGAAACCTTTTGAAACCCGAAGTCAGGAAAATCGCCGAAGAAAACGGACTTTCCACCGCCGAAAAGAAGGACAGCACGGGCGTTTGCTTCATCGGGGAGCGCAACTTCCGCGAATTCTTAAAAAAATATATCCCCATGCAGGAAGGGGACATCAAAACCCTTGACGGCAAAACCGTCGGCACTCACAGCGGCGTGTTTTATTACACCGTCGGACAAAGAAAAGGCTTCGGTCTTGGCGGCGCGGGAAACGGTGAGCCGTGGTACGTCGTCAAAAAAGACGTGGAAAACAATATCCTTTATGTAAATCAGGGAGAGTGCGATCTGCTGTTCACAAAGGAGCTCACGACGCGCGGCTTCAACTTTATCACAAAAAAACCCGACGAGAAGGAGTTTCGGGTGCTTGCCCGTATCCGTCATCGTCAGCCCCTTGAAAACGCAACTGCGGTAATCGACGGCGACGACGTGCATTTATACTTCGACCGTCCGCAACGCGCCGTGGCGGCAGGACAGTATGCGGTGATGTATGAAGTGGGCTCGCCTATCTGCCTTGGCGGCGGCGAGATACGATAAAAGGTCATAATTTTGCGATATTTTGCTTTTTCGGCGGAACCCGAAAAATCGTGTACGCCAAAGTACACTGGATTTTCCAGA